>Ga0181612_153015_pt1 | contig 15606 bp, 16 predicted proteins | sample HoacroProtozoa21_FD_119630 | JGI IMG/M metagenome (GOLD analysis project Ga0181612, IMG submission 119630) | Hoatzin crop microbial communities from Cojedes, Venezuel. Combined Assembly of Gp0051906, Gp0051904, Gp0051908 | reverse complement strand
CTGGCCAAAAAGCAGGACTACTGTGCCTTTGGATCAAATACTTTATGCCGTGTTATAGAATAGTTTCATTTAGCATTATCTGTTCTGCGTCTGCTGGAAGATAGAGTCCTTACCTGTGGTCTACCTCTCCTTGCTCCATTTCTTACTGTCCCTTTTCCCCACTGAATTTACTGACACAGGGAAAGGTATGGATTTTTCTCAAATTACTCCCAGATGTTGAAGAAAGGTCTTTTGTCCTGTAACTGCACTGGGGTCAAAGGGACGTGGAATGAGAGATGGGGTGGTAAAGGACTCGTTCATGAGGAAGTGGTTGTGTGCCTGAGTCTTCCTCTTCCTCAGGCTACTGATGGGCTTGAGCATTGCCTGAGGACTTCTGGACTTCTGCTCTGGATTCCCAGCATGAAAAGGTGTGGATTTATCCTAGGGGCAAAGAACATCCCTCTTTCATCCAGAAAAAGCGACAGCTGCTGTTCTTTCCTCTGAAACACATCCAGCTCCTGGGCAAGAGCTTCTTCAGCACAGGCTCCACACTGCCTTTGACCTGGAGGGCAGGTGTAGGTGGGGACAAACTGAACTCAGTTTGTACCAGGAGGCTGAGCTAGTAGTTAATCTACCAAAGACCAGAATATAGTTAAGCACCCATGTACATGCTCTCAGCACCCTCCCAGTTATGTACAGTTACAGAGTTACAAAGAAGAGCAATCAATTTTTGTCTTCTGTCAAGAAGCATAGTATAATTAAATAACAACATGCTCCCACATGGCACAGCAGCCATGCTGGGCGAGGACAAGGCAACCCTACACCAGCATGCATTTACCATTTTCTGTGTCCAGGTATAACCCCAGTGGCCCAGTCACCTGCCAGCACACGGGATTTTCCAGTTGTCAGTACTGGCCTGACGTTGCTCACATGGCAGGTAAATACCCAGGTCAGTGGTGTGTGTTTTGGCCAGTCACACCCTCAACAGCAAAGAAACATTTTACTTGAGCAGCCAGAGCATACAGCCCAGGATTGTTGCTCTGCTTGTTTTCCAGAGCAGGAGGAGCTGGGATGTTTCTCCATCGCTTTGCTGCTCCGCAAAACCAACCGCTCTGACAGAGCAAACTAGAGCTGATCAAACACTTTCCGATGACCCATGTTGCACCTTTGTCCCATCCCCAAAACACTCATTCATCAAAAGTGCAAATTTTGCTAAACTGGGCCAGTTGCAGCAAGCCAGGCAACATTTTAAAAAGCACTGTTTGACATTTTCAAATTGCAGGGTGCTTCACTCAACAAAACTTAGACGTAGACATCTCAGGCATTTCTACGGCAAATGACCATGAAAAAAGTATGCTTAAAAAGTTTATTTTGATGACTTATTTTTCATGGTTCAGGATGTGAATTTTATGTGCCTGTTTGGAATCAGAGTCTTTCAAACTCCTGGAAATACTTGGGGGGAAGCCACCTCCCACCCAACCTTAACAGCAACAAGGTTGGGATTTCAAAATGACCATGGAATTGGAGGAACGGCTACCCACTGCTCGCAGATCAGGGAACAATTGCACTTCACCAATATTTGCAAAAAGCTCTGGTATCCCTGGATTCATGCAGCTCCAGATGGGTCATGGGTAATTATTTTTATAAAAAGAACCAGTAGGACAACGTTGTTCAGCCCTGAAGTCATTGAAAGATGTGAGTTTGGCTTCGAGGATGGTGGAGAGGGAGTGTGAAAGCCGATTATCCAGCTTAGATTTTCCCTTGAGTAATTTCCATCGTTCCCATTTAGCTTTTATTTGTTCTCTAGGAAGCCCGATTATAAATCAGAACCAGGCTGCCTTCAAACAAATTTTCAGACAGCCTGCCTGCACCAACAGGCCAAAACTCAGCAATTTATCTCTGTGGCTGGTAACCATGATATCACTGGCTACTTAAAATCCTTTTCTCCATACTGTAACTCTATAAGGTTCTTGCTTTATAAGGATTACTGTACAGAACAGGCATTTGATAGCAAAAAACTCATCTACATAAACAGGCATTGCCCAGAACCCAGGAAACAACCTCTTATATCAGTGCTAATCCACCCTCTGCCCTATCCCTATGGATAGCCAAACAGCCATAGAAAACAGGCATATGTTAAATGCTAAAAAAAAAAAATTAACCACACAAGATTATATTACCCCTTTCTGCATTTTTTAGTCTCAGTAATTACTGCATCAACCGAGTGTAGTGCACAGAGGCAGACGTAGCCATTCAGGGAGGCTTAACATCTTGGCTCCTATGCAGTCACTGGTAAATTTTCTAAGCACTTCAGCAGGGATAGCATTTATTGTTGTCCTTATTTCACGGCAATACAAAAGCAGTCACATAGGTGTATCTGCAAGGCTGAAGGAAACTCCAGTTGGGTCTCAGAGATGCAAGGAGCAAGCTGGATAAAATTGTGCCACCCCTCCACTGTCAGTTTTCTGCCCATCTTTTATTCCAGCAGGCAAATCTCATCACACCACAAGACCACGGAGTACCTATGTGTCCCAGCAGAAAGTAAAAAAAGGAATGGAAAAAGCAGTTGCTACTTCATAAGAAAGTCAAGGTCTGACTACCCTTCAGCTACATGTCCCATTCATCATCTCTCCTTGCCTAGCACAACATTCTCGTTCTCTATCTGATCACCTTTCGTGCTGGAAAAAATAAAACAGCATCCAGGAGAAGAAGAAAATGGTGATTGGAGGGGGTTGTGCAGACAGCAAACAGCGCATCCATCCATCAAAAAGACAAGAAGAACTCCGGCACTCCACGTCATGGGGGCTGCAGGCAGCAGGCTGCTGGGAGTGTTGGGTTTGCTCTGCAGAGGAGCAGTGGCTGCACAGCCGTGGCACCCAGCAAACACCGGAGCAAGCAGCAATCTGCCCTTTTGGGTGTCAGCATGGACCTGGTTCCCTGGCCTAAATCTGAGCCAGGGCTTCCATATGCTTTTTGCGGACTGCCTGAGCACTGATGTGTCTGTAATGCAGCAACACAATTAGTCCTCGTATTCTCTGTTTCGCTGCAGGATTTTGAAAGCATTTGCACTACTGTCACCACCTTCTGCAAAGCTAATCTGCTTCTCACACATCAACGGGATGGAGAAACCAAGACACAGCTACAAGACAGGCTTCCAAAGCACCTCATTATGTGCAACCCAGATGATCCCTCTCCAACACGGAAGGGCCCAGCACTTCTTCAAATTTCTGGGCAAGTCCTTTCTTCGAGGCCCAGGGCTGCCCTTGAAATGCAGAGTTTGCTCTGTGCTAGTAAAACTGTTCCTATTAAGTGGCAGATTGACTGGAAAATGGTCTGGGTTCAGGGTAACAGCCCTGAGCATTGCCGCAACAGAATAACTCATCTCGGAGACATTTTTCCCTGTCAAAGTAAATGTAATTATGTATGTGATATAAAGGAACAGCTGCCTAAGTGCAGAAACCAGTTAAACCTGACTTGTGCCCCCAAGGACGAGTTTCCCTGTGATGTTTCTGGTGTCTAACAAAGACTGAATCTCTGCCGGTTTTCTCCTAGTAGGGCCATTGCTAGTGTCTCTCTTCTGTCTACCTGCCTCTTCTCACACAACAGAAACTGTCTATCTCTGGGCCCCCCACCTCTCTGATATATGTTACAAGGGAGATTACCATTGCTAACGGCTTCCAGAAATCCTGGGGAAAGGGATAGTGCTTCCTGTCCGAAATCCCTGGGATGCTGCCACGCTCCCCTCCAACCCCCTGCCTACCAAAAGATAAGGGGGGGAGAAGAGAAACGTGTGAAAGTCAGCGTAGCAGATTATTTTGTCTGAATCTAAGATACAGAGGACACAGAAGACTGGTATTTTCCTGTCTTTATCAATCTAATACCCAGCATTTGGCTAGGACACAGAAAAACCTGCTGGAAACCAAACAGAAAGGGCTTCTATCGAAAAAGGCAGACTCTAGACGAGGGCTGTCCAACTACTTGGGCAAGGATCCCGTTAAATTTTCAGCAAAGAAGCAAAAATCCATCAGCGCAAGACAAATTTTGCAGCCCTGTCCAGCTACAGCTAATGCTACTGACTGACAATATGGACACTGAATGCCCTAATTGGCACCACTTCCCACGCCCTCACAACGTCTCCTCTCGTTCCTTCCCATGCCTTTTTCTACTCCCATTCCCTGTAGGGCAGGACGGAGCATGGAGAAAGCACTTCTCTGAGCCTGGAGTTGAAGGTTTTGGGGGAGAGGATTATAGGAGATGCCTGCTCTTAATGGACCATCAACAGAGAGGGGAAAGGGAAATCACCTGCAGCCTGGTATGGCAGAGCCAAAGGTATCAAAAATCACTGTGATGGGTACAAGGACCCTCTGCAGCTTCTCCTGTTCCCAGCTACTCCATATAGGTACTGGAAGAGAGAAGCATCCTGTACTTTGGACTCCTGGTTCACACCTGCATGAACACTGTGAGAGCTGATATACCACATGTCCTACCCCAACAGAGAAAAAAATTGAGTGCAGACAACCTCTAGTGGAGCAGCTTGCCTGAAACTTCCAGAGAAGAGAAATAACTCATAGAAAGCTGATGAACATTTGAACCATAGAAAGTCCTAACTGACTCTTTCTTACGTGTCACTAATTTCTGAAGATTTCTGCCCAGATCTTCAGTCCTCTACACCACTAGGTCTTTGCTTGGCCTGGCATGCCCATCCCAGCACAGGGCTCATCCCTTGCTTCAGCAGAAGGGCCCATGGTGGGGGGGGTGGTGCATACAGTTGACTGCAAGATCAAAGCCCGAGTGCGAGAGCACGCTGTGGTATGAGGCTGTCTAGCCAGCTGATGCTAACCACATGTGTAAATCCCAGCAAAAAATCCCTATGACAATAACCTATTTGCTGTAACTTGCTTCTCTGAACTTTGAATTCTCCTTTGTTGCTCTGGTTTTGGTTTTGCAGCTTGGCCTGACAGCTTGGGTGACTGGCTCAAAGCCTGCCTTTAGGCTGCATTTTCTTTCACTAAAGTCCCATCTACCTTGACTCGTGTGTTCCTTTCTCCTGCTTTGTCCCTCTTTAGAAGTGTCAGTTCTTTGTGGGTTGATTCACTGGGATGTGCTTGTTCAAAATGCAGACTAAGAATTATGAGAATTGCAGTTCTTACACTCTATGATATTCATTTGCCCCTAAACCTTGGCCAGGTGGGCTACAGCTTTTTTGAACTTGGGTCTTGTAATTCCTTATGGACCAAATTACCTGAAAGTGAGAAAGCAGAGCAAGTCTCTGTCCAGGACCTCTCAATCGGAACTTGGCCCCTGGGGGTCACCCAAGGTAGCCACATGCTCCCTGCCAGAGGTGGTGATGTCCCCATCTGCTGTGAGCCGCCCAAGGTGGGGCAGGAGGCAGGAACGCTCTCCCCAGCCTCCTGTGGCTCAAGTCTAAGAAAATAAACACATTCTAGCCATAAACTACAAATAATAAAAATTACCTACCAGCACAACACTGCTTTCAGGTGGAGGACTGCAGATACCAATGCACCTTAATGCTGCAAGGGTGTACCAGCCTTCCTGGTACCAAGCCACAGAAGATCTGAGTTGTAACAGCATGTCTTCCCAGCATCTTCAACTTCTGCTTTTAGCTCTAAGTTGCATGATGCCGCTCAACAGGGGACAAAATCACAGCAATACTGAGGATACCAGCAGGAGGAATGCTGCCCTTCCAAAGAGCACAGCCTCGTGAGGTTTGCACCTGATGTTACATATTTCAAGGAAGGGTCAAATATCTCCAGTGTCATTATAGTTAGATGGATACAGCACTTAATATCTAACCTTCTCCTCCATGGAGAGTGACATCACCTTTCTGCATGACCCACAGTAGAATTTCTAGCTCCAGACACAGCCCTGCTCACTTTGGACGGGATCAGCCACGCTGCCTCATTGCACCGGTGACACGTTGGCCAAGTTAGACAAAGTCAGGTGTTTCCTTCTCCAGTCACTGCCAGGTATCTGCAACATTTATGAATCAATGAGTCAAGAAAACCCCAAACTGGACCTAACCTTCAGCTGGTGTAAGTCAGTGCATACAGTATAAATCACCACGTCAACACTACACACTTATCTGGTAACCATAATTACCAAGGTGGGACTTCATTAGCAGAAGTGGAAGGCATTTACCATTAGGCCTTTCTGCCTTCTGAATCCATCACGTCATCGTTCATATGTTAATTTCAGGCATAGATAAAGAGGCCAAAACTTCTCCACCAACTGTATGATGGGCATTGTTTTTCTATTATATAATTACATGTTTTAGGGATGGACCCACTGTGCAGCATCACTGCATCCAGATCCTTTGGGATGTAGGGCTTCAGTGAAGATTCAATTAGAGCAGCTCTGTGGGTCTGGGAATATTTACTGCAGATCTGCCACAGACTACTCTAATTGTCTTGTTCCTGCCAAAAAATTCACCAGTTCTGCTCGTTAACACAGCAACTGCACCCTTTACCTTCCTAAGGGAGAAAGCAGAGGGAACAGGGACATCCGAACCAATTGCATTCACCCTGGGGCATGTGAGTTCGGCAGCTGCTTGGGGTGGGTCAGTGAGCACCTGATCCGAAGCACACAGAAGAAAACGGGAATTTTTCTGGAGACATCAATGGATTGACACAAGGTCCCAAGGCAATGGTCCACATTAACCTGGTTTTGCATGAACTGTCTGTAGCTTGAAGCTGGAAAGACCAAGTTTGGCCCTTCCTTTTCCTGCATCTTTAGACTCATTCCTTTCCCAAAGTGAGCTTGTGTTGACAGAAATATCCAGAAACTCTGTAAGTTTTCCTGTCAGCCATAAAGCCCAGGATGCCTACACAGACCCCTAAGGATCTGGAATACAGTCCATATTCTTCAGAAGCGCCTGGTAGCATCAAAGCTAAACTAGTAATATTATTCCTGCTAAAAAGTGACTAACAAATGGGATCTACCAAGAAAAGCCAAAATTAATTTTTGCCTAATGATGAAGGAGCTGGGTTGGTTTTCCACAATTGCCCTGTGTTAGCTTCACTGTGCCATCCATATGCAGAGCTCTGGTGAAGGTGTCCCACTGTACAGCACTGCTCCTCAGAGCTGTCAGGAACAGAGAATCCTTCAGAATTAAAAGATCTGGCCTATCACAAAAGGTGCTTTTTCATTTTTGACAGTCAAAACCAAGACAAAAGCATTGGCCCAAATTTGCTAAAAACTAGGTCTAAAACATTTCAGGCAAACACTTACTTGCTTGTTAGCTGTTCTACTTTCAGTCATCTTGTACAAGAGGAAAAAAAAAACACCAAAAGCCTAAGCCCCATTCAATTTCCAAGAAAAATCCTAGATTCCTAATCAGAACTTCCCATCATAAAAAAAAATTTCAGGTACTTTACAACCAAAGTGTGAGTCAGGACACAACCTGATCACCCGAACAGTTTCCCTAAACGCATCTGCTTCATGATGGTCCCACTTCTAAACCCTATGCTTTACTCTGAGGCTGGCAGCTTTCTTCCATGGGCTCCAAATGAGGGCATCACCTTCCTTGTGTCTTCTCTGGTGTGACGGAGGCATCAAAGGGGGTCAGAGGACAATAATCACTCAGGGCACCACCCGTTACCATAGCCAGTGGAAGGGACAACCTCAAAACACAATGGGGTCTTCTTATGGGAAAAGAACAAGTTTTGTCACGGAGAAGAGTCAGCATCACCTCTGGAACACGGGACACCAAACCCTTGACCCTCCCTGTCACTGTTCAAAACCTTGGGCCAGGAGATGCTGAATGCCACCAGCAGAAGCCATTTCCTGAGTGACCTGCATGTATGGGGTGGGTGGTGACACCTCTTCAGCTCGTAGCTGCACTGGTGACCATGTTCAAGAGTGACTCTGGTGGTGGAGACCAGCCCATTCACATCCAGTGCTGCAATGTCAGCAAGCAGGCCCTGCCACTGGGGCCTAGAGAACGGCTGTGTCCAGATGCTACCCTCATGGACATTGAGCAGAAGAGAACAAAGGGATGTTTTACTTCCTTCTTTCCTAAAATTACATCTGCTTACACCCACACACAAATTAAATCAGAGTCTGTCAGGGCTGTTGACAAATACTGATCCCACTCTGATTTAGGTCCTTGGCGGTTTTAAGGAAGATCCTTGGGCAGCTTTAGGTTCCTGAAAGTCACGTCAAAACAAAGACAACCAGAAGGAGGTTTCTAGAGACAACCATGCCATGTAGACACCTGGTTACTACTGAAAGACTATGGGATTTGAGCACATTGCCATCCCCAGCGTCCATGAATGCTTCCTCCTCAACAGCCTGCAGGGACTTGCTTTAAAACACATGGCTTGTCTGTCATCTCGGGCCTCACTGAAAAACCAACAGGAGCTTGGTATCTTTTTGCTTCCAGCTTGCTGAACATCAGCAATGCTCAGTCCCTTCACAGTCAGCTTTGGCGAGAGAGCTGTTGAAAACCCTAAGGCTGTTTTCAAATTTGACTCTTGCAAACCCCACAAGGCATCTGTTTGCATCATTGGCCTCCTAGATCTGTTTGCAGCTACTTAAATCACTTTATAATGAGACTGAGAACATAGGAAGAGGTTCTTTCTTTCTCCTGTCCCACAGTCCCAGAGCATTTCTTTCTCCCCACCAGCTCTGCTGGGGCAGACAGGTTTGTCCTCCTGCCCTGCAAACCGAGATCCAGCAACTGTCACATCACATTTCTGCAATCATTGCTTACTACTGCCACCATGGACTGAAACACGGAGGAAGAAGCAGCAAGTTCCAAGGAGGCCAAAAAGTAAAGAATAATTCAGAATATTATGGAGAAGAAAAAAAAAATCCAATTGGTTTAAAACCAGATGAGCTGCAAATGGGGAAACCTTAACTCGCTAAATATGGAGTATACGAGGGCTGGAAGGACAAGGAAGCGGTCCCTGCTTGATATTGGAGGTGATTTAAACGAAACAAGTAGACAGCAGAGGCTGAGAGAGAAAAATATCTCTGAGCTGGGCCCTTTAAGAACAGTTGCGATTGAAATGGAAGAATTAAAAGCACAGCAGCTGAGGGCTGGAATAAGATTGATTTAAGACTAGATACAATTTAAAGGCAAGGCAGAGGTGGAAACCGAGGCTGGAATTAAATCAATTTACACCAAGATGTGATTTAAACTGATGAACTCGGGATGTGAGAACTGGAGCTGGGGGATGGGAAGGGGACTCAGCAACTTCAGGGCAGATGTGGTATGAACACGCTGCTAAGGTGCCGGAGGGGGGTGGGTCTGGGTGCTGCTTTTGCTGGGGGACAAAGGGCTGGTCCTGAAAACCTACAGAGACAAAATTTGGTATGTAGCACAAGGACTTAGCCTGCAAGGGCTGCCAGCCCTCAAGAACTTGAACAGGCACAAAAGGATGGTGTTTAACTAATCCCAGCTGGGCTGGTGATGCCTAAAGCGTTCCTTCTCCCAAACTGTGATTCTCATTAAACAGCGATACAGGGCTTCAAACACGTTGATGTGTGCGAGATGTGTGAACCTGGGCAAGCAACCAAGAGATCTGCCTCTCGGGGAGCCCAGCACCTAACAGGGCGGGTCACAGCTTTCCCTAAGGTCTTTTCTAAAATCAGCAGTTTTGACAGGACCTTGTTCAATCGTTCTTAAATTAGGACTCAGCTGGACATGGATGCAAAGACTTAATTTTGAGGTTTCTTTAAAAACAGAGTGCACATCCACTACGAAGTGACGAAATTTTGCCACTGTTGCCATTCCTATGCCAAAGTTTGTCCATGCAGAGGGAAGCACTAGAAGGACAGAAGTCAACCAAGACTTGGTGCCTTCCCAGGCAAGCTGAAAACACCCAGCATTTCATCAAGACCCTATGGTTTCCAGGCTGCCAAGGCGCAGCTTCTGCAACTTCCTGGCTGCATTCTTGCTTCAAGGTTGCCAGTTGCTTTTCAGGGGTTTTGGGGCACGCAGTCCTGTCTGCACCAGCAAGTCCCAGCTCTGCACCATTCTGGACTATTCCCAGCATACCACTCCTGATGTCGCTGGGTGGGATGCTCTAGGTGCTCTCTGGGCACCTGCAGCACATTTAGCAGAGAGGAGCACCACGAGTGGAAACTCAGAGGATGGGTCTGGGTGCAACACTGGAGCACATCCACACTACTTGCTTCACCTGCTTGATCCACAGCACAGGGTTTGCCTCGTGCGATAGAGGCTGGGTGCTGCGGGCTCATAACTGATGTGTGAGAAGGTCTTCAAATTCCTGGGACAAGCAGAAAGCCATTAAGCAAGGGGCAGCTTGAGTCTGCAACAGCCTGAATCCCTAGAGGCTCTTGCATTATCTGAATCAAAAAACCATTCATAAATATCAGCGGATTTGCGAGGGAACACAGGAGGCAAGATTAAGGCCATTGTTGCACCATATTAAACAGCTTTGCCTAAGAATTCAAGGCAGCCTCTCACACCACCATAAATCAGGAAAGTGCCATTGAAATCTGCATTGGCGCAGAGATGTAAAAGGAGCCTGGCTAGACACAGGTACTGGATTTGGAACAGCAAAAGGCAGCCTGGCATGAGATGACTATAGATCCAGTGGGCAGAAGAAGGAGAGACCCCTGTTCTGCCCTTCCCATGGCACCTCCCAGGGCTTCACACCTGGCTGAAAATAACAGCCAAAAGGCCTGACGCTCCTCGTACTCACATAGGGGTAAATCAGGAGAATCTTCGCCATCAAGCCAACAAAGAAGGAGACTTAGATTGTGCCCACCCTTGCTTGCCAGGATGTTTCTGGATTAGTTCGTTCCTCTCTTGCTCCTATTAACAAAGAGGAGAAAAGGAGGAATATGTGCTTCCACATTTGTCTCCCATGGTGATTTTTTTTTAATACATATATACTCCAGACTTTTCCTTTCTAGCTACTACTGATTTTGCTGGGGTTTTTGTTTTGGTTTGGGCTGTAACAGCTCCAGGGTGACATAAAGGGAGCTGTGCGTGACAGAATAATTGTGGTGCTTTAGAAGGCCCCTCTGTAGAGCGTGTCTGCAAGCAGGAAGCAGCGTGGGTGTGTAATGTACAGGAGAAGCCCTGTAAATAAGGCAGGGGATTGCCTGGAGGAAGAACAGGGAACAACAAAGGCTGTGCAGAGCAAAGTGGCTACAGAACATAACGTGCTAAACCTGAAACTCAGCAGAGAAGGGACTGGACGTGGAAAAAAAAAAAATACAAAGAAACTCTAATACCGTAGAGATGGGAGATGTTTACATTGCTAAGTCATTTCTGGAAACAGAAAAATTTATTTTAAGCTAAGGCAGGAATAATTACTGGTCCATCTAAATGCTCACTGAGCAATCTGGATGTAGTTCAGGAAGAGCAGCGGATGCTGTGTGTTATTCTTGTCAAGATATAAATTTATTCCCTCTATGTGCATTTCAACCAACAATGCTGTGATTAAATGAATGGATTGGTGGCAGTGTGTGGGGGGACATATTGGCCTCTTCACAGAGAGGCAAGCGCTCCGACAAGTACTGTATATTATAAACTTTATCCCCCAGGTCACTGGAAGTTTTTGGACTCTAGTAGTAAGAGACTTCATCTCTTACCTCCACGGTATTCATTGTGATTGGAGTCTGGCAAAGAGACCAGACAGCTTTGAGGCCAACATGCAATATGGTGGTGAGCATCCATCTCATTACTGCAGAGGGACAGCAGTGCCACCACGGTGGCTCCCTGACTGGCTCTGAGGGCTGGTGTTGACGTGCAGCTCTGAGCCAGCCACCCTGGATCCCGGGCAATGAAGCACACATCACACGACTGATGTGTGGGACTTGGGCACTGGCACATGAGAAAGGGAAGACGTCTTACACAGGAGAGCCCAGCTGTGGCCAAGGCCAGATTGTGTGAAAGGTGCCAAGTGGGTAACAAGGAAAACCAACAGGAAGAGATGATCTGGTAGCTCAGAAGAGCTGCAAGAGTGATGTTCAAGTTGGAGTTCCCATATCACCTCGATAGTCAGTGACCTCCTTGAGATGCCTCAGCTGGGCCCTGATGCCTGAGGCTGCTTTTTCAGTCAGCTGAAAGTCACCTAATATTACCTTGCCCTCAACTTTCTGCTGAGGAATGAGGACACAGCTGGGTACGTCCCGTTTGTCCGTGGCAATGCAACTGCGCTCTTAAACAGCTTAGCAGGTGACACGGTTGGAAACTAACACCAAGACAGTGCAAGTGCCATTTCTTTGGCATTGCAGAGTGTCAGCTGAAAAATAGAGCCTCTCCTACCCAGACCCCACAACTCAGGTCTTTAAAGAGTAGTAAACGTTTCCTGGAGAAGGCAGAAAGACAGGCGGTTTAGCGGGGGAAGGGACTAGTTGGTGATCTTGGCTTCTCCAAGTCCACTGCTGCACAGCCCAGGGACCATGAAAGGACACCCAGAAAGCCACTCCCACTTCTCATCAGCTCCCATAGGGTGGAGCACAGATTTGCTCTAAACAGGTCCTATGCTTCACCTCCCCAAAAAAGCCATGCCATGTCTTTGCGGGGAGAGGGGCAATAAAGGTAAGACAGCAGTTTGCACAGGACTCAGCATCTTTGCCTGAAATATGCTGACTGGGGGCTGTGGGTGCGTCAGCACACGTGTATAAATACCCACTGTTTGCCATATCCCCACTCCAGTAAATCTATCACCAATGCACGAAGTCGTCGCGCCACTAAGTCTAATAGTCTAGACTAAACAGAAAAAAACGTGGAGGAGTTTAGCCCTAGACACTTCCCCAAGGATTAGCTGGCTCTGCAGCGGGTAGGCTTGAGCTAATGCAGATATATAGAGTGTAGCATGAACAACTGGTGTCAGCCAGCAAAGCGTCGATGTGGAGAGAGAGCGCTGCCAGCTCCCCAGCCCAGACCCTCCCCGTGGGACAGTGTTCGAGCACATTCCTGAGATCACAGGCTTGCTTTCATGGATGCTGCGAACATCCCTGCGCACGGGTGGGGACCCTCTTCCCATCACCCAGGCGGGGAAAGGCAGCGACTGTTGCACTGCTCACGGGGCAGCTGTGTATAAACCTGGATGATGGTTTTTGCATCAAATTGTTTCAACATCTTCCCCACCCCTCCTCAGCATCCTATAAATAAAAAAGAACCATTTTTCAGCACTTTCAAAGTGAAATGTTTTCAGTTTTTTAGTCCATCAACTTTTTGTTGCCACATCTACTCTTCTTGCCTTTAAAAAGGTATTTAACAAATTCAAGAGTGCATGCAAATCTATCTCTTTAGTTCATAACCAGCCCCCTAGCAAGGTAGATTCATGGACCAAGCACTTGCAGCTAGAGATGAATCAATCAAATTCTTGCAAAAAAAAAAACCCAACAAGTAAAGGAATTACCTTAAACTGTAGGAAACAAGGATCAGTTCTCTCCTCTCTAGCAGATTTAACCAACTGCTACCCCCTTCTTGTTAGCCAAACCACAACACTTCCTGGGACTCCTTAAAGTAGGATCTCCTCACCAAGGTTTCCATGGTCTGCAGGTGACCAGAAGCAGTGGTAGATAGCCTGCAGCTGCTCCCCAGCAGCCTACCCCCATCCGGGTGCTTTCACTTAGTATCGTGATGAAGAGAGTGCAAAGCTGCCTGCAAGAAATGCTGGGAGCTGACAACATTAGGAGATTTCACATGTTCCCCATCTTTGCTGACCATTAGCAGATCAAACATTTAATACCAGTCTGCAGAGAGCGGCCAAAAAACCCCAGGAACATCTGGAAATGGTGGAGCTCCAGCTTTGGGTTGTCCCTGCCTGGTTTTGTGTATGCTCAGTCTCTTGGGGGAGCTGGCACTTGTTAGCATCTGGCTGGATTTGGGTCCTCACCATTAACCATGTCTGGGGTCGCTTTGTTTCCTAAGTCTGTCTCATTCTCTTTTCAGGACTTGCCTCGAGCATTCCCTTGCTTTCAATACATTTCAAACTCGCCCTAAAATGATCACTCTTGTGGAGACCAATTGCAAAACAGAGGTCTAACATGCAAAGAAACCACCTCTGTCCCTCCACAGAGACCCAACACAGGTGTTCAAAAAATCCTCTCCACAAGCGAGCATCAGCAACGTGCGAAGGAGTCCCTCTCCCTCATGTCCCTTTTCTCAGCTTGTGAATGCAAAGCACTTTTCTTGTCCCTTGTCGTTAGCTTGATTTTGAACAGACCGACAATGAAAGAAAACCAGACATTTCCAGTACTTTTAAGCCCCATTTGGTCTGATTAAAAAAGTCTTTAAAAAAAGAGAAAGAAGGGGGGGAAAGCAATAACTTTTTAAAACTTGTCCTGAATGCAAAGGAAAATGGAGTCTGCTGTATGAGTAATTCAGGATTAATTGTAGAATTACGTTATTCATGCAATGCTGGTTGAGGGAAAGAACAAGTACTCTTGAAGTCATTAAAGAAAATCCCAGTAAAATATTACTTCGTTGATGTGTGTAGTCTTATTGGCCCTTAAGGGAATGCGTGCGGCAGAAATGTCCAATTTATACCTCAGAGGCTGTCTATAAATATGTAGTCCAAAGCTACCTCTCTTTGTAGATCCAAGGAGAGGGAAAAATGCTTATCTGCAGGATATTATGGCTGACCTAAGACCGTGTTTCAAGAAAGCATCGCTATTCAGGAAAACATGGGGCACATAATTAACTTAAAGTCACTGAGATTGAACTGAGGCTTCTGACCACAAGCAGCCTCTTTCTTCTCCAGCCTAGTTTTTTTACACACAAGTGATGTAAAGATGTCTGAAAGTCACCCTGCTACAAGCATGACTGCGCGGGCAGCATCATTGCACTGACACAACTTTGCTCCTGGACCTTCTGCCTGCAGCAACAGTGGGGTTTTCTCAGTCAGGTCACATAATTTTAGGCATGGGGAAGGGAATTCAAATCTGCAGTGAAACTGGAAAGCGGTTTGACTGTGCACAGGGCAGATTTCATCGCAAGTAAGAAGAGCCTGGGGAGGTGGATGAAGGGAGATGTGCCCAGCCATGCTGCTGGTGATGTCCCTGGGTGGCCAGGCTGCTGCTGAGCAAGGCAAGGGCTGGATGATGCTTCTGCTGGGCTGGAGCCTGCCCCAAGGGCAGAAACTGCAGCCCCTGCTTCAGCAGGAACAGCAATGCCCATCTTCCAGCCTTACCTACACCCTCCACCCCCTTCTTCACGTGGCAGTGGGTCTTTGTCCAGCTTTGTGGGGAAAAGGTCTGATTTTGGCTACTCTCCTCCTCCTGCTGTTTCTCCTGACATTTGTCATGTGTGGTTTTTCCTCTTGATAGTTCCCAACACAGAGCTGCTGCCATACAAATAAATAGAAAAAGAAAATGAGAAATACAAAAAGACAGCCCTTGCAGTACTACCAAGCAGAAGTGACATTTAATCTTAACCCTGGGATAAAATCAAAAGCATTTATCCCAACATTTCCCAGGGTCAGCAACTGTGCCAACAAGATCCCGAAATCAAACGGTTGCAGTAGCTGCAGACCTGGCTTCACATGCTTTGCAGAGCTGGGTGATGGCCGGAGGAGCTCCCGGCGCTGTGGCTCTGGATCAATGGGCGCTGGCAGAGCGTGCAGGAGACCAGCCGGACCTGCAGCCCCAGGACACATGCAGCAGCGCAGGGTGGGG
>Ga0181612_136372_pt1 | contig 15607 bp, 7 predicted proteins | sample HoacroProtozoa21_FD_119630 | JGI IMG/M metagenome (GOLD analysis project Ga0181612, IMG submission 119630) | Hoatzin crop microbial communities from Cojedes, Venezuel. Combined Assembly of Gp0051906, Gp0051904, Gp0051908 | reverse complement strand
ATTCTCTCCTGTCTCTTACAATAACTTCCCAGCTCTGTCTGTTATTGAGCTTTATTGCTCTATTATATGAAAAAAGTGTATCTTAACATACAAATACAGTCTTGATTTCCCTCCCCCCTTCTCACCCCCCCCTTTTCTTTAAGGGAGGAAGCAAATCCAGTACTAGGGTTCATAGCAATGTTTAACACACCTCTTTTTGCTGCTACCCCACCTGTAGATACTTTTCCAAGAAAACAGTAATGAAGAGTTATTAACATTTAGTACCATTTATGTCCACATGGGAGTGCTAAGGTCGTACCACAAAAATGTCAATTTACAGTGGTTCTAAGTATATGTTAACCCTTTCCGGCAGCATGACCACATAGCAGCACATTTCTTTAAATGCTCAAGTTAGCCTTTTAAATACAGGTTTAAATTTAGGTTAGGCATTTAAGAAAGCTTGTCTCATAAATGCAAAGCACCCAACAGCATTCAAGTCATACTGATATGCCAGGTGTACAAGGGTAGTGCCTTTTTTAAAGTGTCTGGAAAGTTCAACATGTAAGTGCTCTTCAGTAATGAGGAGCATTTTATTTATAGTCACAGTACAGGTGCAGCTCATGTGACATCTGTGAGAAAGATTATTGTAACTCCAGGAAAAAAAAAATTAGTCAGTGACATACTGCTAACCATTGGGCATATACAGCCCAAATAAGCCTACAATTAAGTGATCAGTACATTAAGTGAAGTCTAAGTTTCTCCTGTTCTTTTTACCCACTGCAATCCTTTTCCCTTAGGATAAAACCATATTTTTCAGCTTCATAGTATTTATATACAATGATCACTAAGTTCTTAAAATTAATAATTTTTATGTACCAGCTGTGGTTTGTGTTGGATAAACTACGACAGCAGTAAGCACTAGCATATACCATTACTTATCACATTTCCTCATCTTACCGCATCTTGGGCCTCACACAGGCCTAAAGAGTCTTCAAATACATCTATACAATCCAAGTTTTCAAAAGCAATTTAAAGCTATTGCAAGAGTAGAAAAGTGGGGTTTTCTGCTAATTAAACACATGCACCCCCGTTTGAGGGCTTTGATACAATGGAGAAAATTTAAGCACTTAGGGAGGGCTGAGCCAGCACAGGAGTAAAGTTATCTTGAGCTAGGGCAGTAGAATGAAAGCTCACACTGCCCAACAAAAGCATATATTTACTTGGTTCTATTTCATAATTTTCGTATTTTTTCCTTCCAGAAATAGAAGTGTAAAAAACCCAAACAGCCCACCGTGCACGAAGAAATTCTACTTTGCAGATATATTACAGGAATCCCACTGAGACATGGTGGTGGTTATGCAGACCATTAGCTATTTAGACTATCAAAGCATTTATTATCCAGCCACCAGATGAAAACCACTGTTTAAGCTCCTCATTGGAACACTTTTCATCATGTTTTTTTTCAAGGCATGGTTACTGCTAATGAAATTCATTCATGATTTCTGAAAGATAGTATTACTACAAGTGGCTTAACATGACCGTACATAATATACCACAAAGGTTAGAATTCAGCTTAAAAAAAAAAAATTACGCTGTATGAAGTAGTATTGCTATAGCAAGTAACTTGGGAGATTTACAGACTGACACCGAACAGATTCATTTATGTGATACAGAAAAAGGACTTTCATATAAATGTTCTGATACTGGCTTGTTAGCTGCTTAAAGTCTGCCAGGAGCAAGCAAGTGAAAACATAGGTATGCCCATACACACACGACTTCCTGGGGCATGTTATAAGATTCCAAGAAGCTTATGTTAAATAACCAAACATCAGCAGAATTTCTTTCTTATCTCGAGTTTTACCAAGGATGTATTGTAAGAAACATTGTTTATTGTATTACTTTGATAATGCACAAAAATATTTGAAATTAACATCAATAACACTCTTGTACAACTCACAGCAATTGATCCCCTTAACTGGAAAAAAATTGAATACTCTATTGCATTTTATAACTTTAACTGGACTTTTTAAAAAGAAATTGCCATTACTTGTGTTCACACTTGTCACTCAGTTCAAGACATTCTTAAAATAAGCAGCATTTCCTTTATATTAGTATCATTTCAACACTTAACACAGTTTCATCTTTGCTATCAGGTTTTACTGAAGATTTGAAAATAAAATTGAGTAAACTGCAGAAATTAAATACAGAACATAAATGGTTCAACATGGTATCCTAATTTTCTACTTTGCTTTCCCAACAATACAAAACAATAAAAAACAACAAGCACCAGGCAGATGTTAATTTCTGGTTTTGTTACATGTTCACACTATGGTGATTTCCCACATTCTCAGTCAGCTTGTTTAAATTGCCATTTTAGTTGGACTGAAACCCTGTCAAAAAGGAATCTGCATATGAGTTCTACCACAGTGTCATTTAATATGAAATGGTTTTAGGTACTAATTAAAGAAATGCTACTGTTGTAGGTATTCACCTTGGCACTTTTTTGTTTTATTAAAGTAAGCCACAGGAACATGTGCCAACAGGTAAAAAAGAAATTCAATGCAGAACTCTGGCTCCCAAGCAAATTTGCTACATAGTTTCAGCAAGAGATAGCTACTAAAATTAAAAAGCAGATTTGAAGTATAGCCCCATTTTGGACCTGGCCTTGCGTTTCTCAAGCAGGTAAGATCTGTAGGACTTTTGCCTGAATTAAGAACTGTATAATCACTCTTTCCAGCAAGTAGTTTTGTTTAACACGTGTTTAACTACACAGCAGTGTGTGCTTTTGTGTGTATATGCATGTACATACACCGATAGGCACTGTATAGCTATATACACAAGGCCAAACTGCAATTAACGATTTAGACTTTGAAACTGTGTCCTTTTTTAAAAATAAAATTTTAGGCTCCTTGAGCTCTGATGTTAGCAACTATTCCCAATTTGCAAAGTTATCAGGTAGCACAACAGTTTAAATATAAAATTACTAATAAAAATGTAAAAATTGGTATATAGTAGACTATATGGGCAATAATGGTGGTAAGTAGTATTTTAGGGTCATAAGATATTCATACCCACAGAGTGTAAAAAAAGTCAAGACTCGCTTCCAGCTGTACCAATCACACAAAGGCCTTACCTTCATTAGCAAGAATAATGCAACAAACCACTTCCCACAATTGTGTTATTTCTTTATATACCTCAATACACTGATGTTGTGCCTTTACATTTTAGCATTTTTTTTGCCCTTACACACTCCACAACTCTGAAGATGAGATTTTTGGGTGCTCCAGTGGATGAGTGATAGTTAGTAATGAAAGTGTTAATGTGGTCTTTGGCACCTCTATCTCATTAGTAAAGCAAACTCCTGCTCCATTTTTTCTTTAATAAAAAAATCTATCAGTGGTACATTCTATTAGCACTGAAGAGTAGAATAGGTCTGTACAGCCTGATGATAGGAAAACATATGAAATGGTAATATGTGTGTCTACAATTGTCTTTCCAATCAATTGCACAGAAGCTTGGTCCACTTCTTCAGTTACAGCGTAGTCCTCTTAAGAACTTTGGTTACAGCATTAATGTTTTGGTAAAAAAAACAAAGCAGATGCTTTCCTTCTTTTCCTCAGGTAGATTTTTCATTGTCCTCGCCTGTCTTCTGAACCCGTGAATACTTTTTGCATGAAGATTTGAAGCAGCTGGGAGGCCAAGATATTGGCCAGGAAAAGCTGCAAGGAACAGAGCCTTGCACATTCTTCTCAAAGAAATAAAATATTGGATACCACCATGCTCGAGAGAGAAAATTTGTCTGCGAAGAGACCTTTAAAGTCTGTATTGGCACAAGCTGGTAAAAAGGAAAAGGAAACATACAATCAGTTTAAAGCATTCTAATCAGTTACACTGAGTCAAGACAACTACAAAAATGCAATATATTTGCATGCATTTCTGCAAAGACAAGGTGCATCTACCCTAGAAAAAAAACAGAGTACTGAGATCACATATACATCATAGTCCAAATGTATACTACAAACTGAGCATCTTCAACACAAAGGGATGCATTGCTGCCGTACAAAATTGAGGGAGATGAAGCACTCAAGTCTTTTCGAATGCGAGTCCTTTCAGGTTTGTCATGTTTCCACTGATGCCCAATAGTTGAAAACGAGATTAAAATGGGTAAAGTGCTATGCTCCTACTTGAAAGTGTTCTTGAAGCAACTGCAGCAGACACCTTCTGAACAGTGCACTTGCAGTGACACTTACAGAAGAACTGTCACTAGAATTTTAGGATGGTCTAGGTAGTTTAGGTTGGTCAGAAACTTTATTACTGAACTACTGTTTATTCATAAGCTTACACAAACAAGAGCTCCGTTTATTCATAAGCTTAGACAAACAAGGGCTACTCTATACATCAATCACAACAATAAAACTTTGAAGTTCAAAAAAACGTTTTAGTGTCAAAATATCAGGAATTTCAAAAATAACTGTATAAAAATAGATTTTGAAATAACTTACTAACAGGCGCAGATCAGAAAAGAACATCTTAATCCATTAAGTATTTACTTAACCCACAGTAAAGTGAAACTCCTTGCCCAATTTGTTTAAGCTTCAATAGGGAAGCTCTATTTTGATTTCAAAATTAAGAACTAATTTTGACCTTTGAGCAGCATTAACAAATGTAGGCTATACATTGATTCTCAAGGTATTTGCCACTCACCTTTTCATTAGCCATCGAGTGGTACCACCAGAAAAGCCGTGTGGTGATATAGTAAGCAATGATGACGTCTACTGTGTAGTGTTCGTGAGCAACAAGGATACAGATTATGCCAGCAGCACTCATTAGCCAGCAGATTAAGTGATACCACCAGAAATGACGTGGTGAATCTGTGAAATAGAGAGGTTGTGAGAAAAAAAACAAACACAAAAGACACACAAAAAGCACCATATACATTATTATAGCAATCTACAACAGAAAAGGGAAAAAACAAAAAAGATTAAAGATACTAAATTTTAAAACATAACCCATTTATACCACACTGGTATAAGAATCCTGTTTTGACACAGAAAACAAGACTGAGGAATTATGCAAACTTACTGAAGTGTTCTTACTTTGTAAAATGAACCCAAGATGAGAGACAGCACTGTCACCCATTTTCTATTCAAATTAAGTTCTCCAGTTAAATTACTTCTAGGGTATGGGGTACAGGGGAAGGGACATAATTGAGGCAAGACATATGCCTTTATTATTTTACTTGGGTGTATTGAATCTCTGCTCTTTTTACAGTCTGTGCTCAAGTAAGCCTTACACTGAAGTAAAATGTCTACAGTGCATATAACCTGTGCAGAGATCACAGATTAAACAGGAAAAGACACTCTTATTTTAATTTATAGGTTTTAACTACATTGCATGAAACCTCTGTTCCGTGAAGCAGAATACACTGTACAGGGAAGTACAGTACGTGAATTTATACCCTTTCAATAAAGATTAGCAAACGTGAGTGAAGCTATTCTTCAAAATGCATTTAAGCCACTTCAGTGGAACAGTTCCACTGCCCTTCTTTCCCCATTGAAAGATGCCTTGAGTGTCACAATGACCATTCATAACTTCTGACAGGCTAACTGGCTTCATTTCACTCGCAGTAGGAGGTTTTGGCACCCCTTCCCTTGTGGGGCAATGGTCAGCCTTTACTTTGATACAATACTGGCAGAAAACTCACTGATCTCAACAAGCCTACCCAGTAGTAGTTTGCAAGGCCTGTGCTAAATAGTTACTATAGAAAGATCTAAATTTTGGTGCATCCAAACAAATTCTGTTAGTTTTCCCCAAAACACTGAAGACAAATCTGTGTTTACTCACTAAAAAAAAAAAACCACAACACACCACACCAAAGAACCTGTAAGAAGCCACATCATCTCAAGAAATTGATGAAAAGAGCCCCAAGCAAGACAAACAGACCAAGGCTAAAAATCTAAATAACTATTCTGGGCAAAAAAAGCTGGAATGCGGGGGAATAAGTGAAGAAGCAGCAAAGTTTGAAGAGAAGAGCAGAGCAAAAAATCCACTAAGCCAGAAATAATAAAAACCTCAGAATGCATCTTATACTGAAGACATGACATGTCATCAAAAGCCCTGAAAAGAATACCATAAGGAACCTCTAATTCAGAGCAATTACAGGATTCAAGCCCTTGCTCAGATAACATTGTTAATTATACGTGAGGCAGAAAAAGGAAAGCTATGCATTTCTCATTTATAGAGCACAACACTACTGAAATATACGCCTAACAATTAGGCAGCAGTCAAAGGGCTTATTACAAGAATTTCTACAATAAAATTCCTCCAGCCCCTTATGATAAAATAAAAGTACATGAGTTATACTAGCTCCAAAAATATTGCGTTATCTGCATCTTTCCTGGTACTAAAGATATTAAAGAGTATGTTACTAGGATTAAGCTGCAATAAGACAGACAAAACAAGGTAAACAAGCCTATTATTAGGCTATTTCCCTAACACTGTTCTGGTAATTTTGATGAGTTGCACATGCCATTCCTCCAGTAATGTTCACTTTACAAGAAGACCTAGGCCTAAGAATCAGCAGACTATGATCACCTTCTTAAACCATTGTTTGAAGAGGAACATCTCACATCCACAGATTTGAAGTTCATCATATTAAACAGGCATTTTTATATCATGTATTTTGTTTAAGGCAGAATGTAGCACTGCAACACTTCCTTCCCTCCACATTTTAATAAAAAAAAGGTATTCAACTAATGCTGGCTAGTTTTATTTTTGTTTCAGTGAGGATTACACATTCCCATGAGCTAAGCTAGCATTTGCACAGTTTGGGACACAACAGCAGGAGAGAAGATTCCAATTCCAAACATGCAAACTGGAAAGAGAACTCCCCACTACGCATTCATGAGCAGCCAAGTTCCCCAGGTAGAAGCACTGCTTACCATATATCGGATTTAGAAGTATGTGCTCAATTCTCCAAAGTTTCAATCAATGCTGTGGGTGCAGCACAGATTTTTCCCTCCCATGCCCCACAGCAATGTAAAGCAAAGGGGGGAAACCATAACTCCACCTATATCTTCTCTGTGCTTGCCAAATTTTTATCAACTCCCAGAGGCTTAAGTAGGAGACTCTAGCAGAAGACGCCCAAGGAGCCTGAATCAACTGTTCATTGCTTGCAGTAATAAACACACAGCACACTTTTCTTCTGCATGTAGTGTAAGTGTCCAATGGCGTTGTGCTCAAGCCACAAAAATTCCTTAAAACCCAAGGTATATTAGCCAGTCTACACAGAGCTAATTTGCACAATTAACTACAGTATGTTTCACCCAAAATATGAGTAACTTGTTAACAAATAGCTAGCTTGCTTCAAATGACCAGTAAACTCTATATAAAGATAGAAGTGACACGTTTAGTCACATTAAGCCCTTAAAGCCCACATCACTTACTACATCCGTGTTCCATTTTTGCTCAAAGTCATCAGTTGTATTTCAAACCCATACACGTACAGTTTGCATACAGCTACCTAACTTTTGGAGGGCAATAGTTTCACATGCACTTTATCATGTGTTTTCCCAGCACAACAGATTTGAACGTAAGAAGTGCACTGGAATACCACCACTTACACTCTTTGATGAACAGGTAGATCAGCGTTAATACCACAGTGTGACCACTAAACAGGAAGTCTCCGCACAGGATGTGTGATCCAGTTATGGACAGACCACCACCAGAAATGAGTCGCAGGATCCTCTGAACCTTTGCCTGAGAATCTCCATTCAACTAAAACACCAGAAAAAAGTACAAAAAAAAGTGTAAGATACACCACAAGTGACTCCAATAACTTTCTTGCCCAAACATATGTGCAGTCAGGGATACAGGAAGAAAAGGACACAAACTATCTTCATTTTCTTTGGCTTTCTTTCACATATTCTTAAACAAATAAGCACACATATCAAAGTTGACAGGTCCTAAAGACCAGCTTGATAACAACTAACATTCTGCCTATGCTTTCCCAGGCTATCTTAAAAGATGCATTGTATGAGAATGAGATGCAGAATACGCTGGAGAGGTAAACATAACGAATTTGTAAGGTCAGATATCTCATGATAGCAAATGACAGAACAGATAAAACCCATTCAAAACCAATCCCAATACAGTTTCACCTTGCATACCACTTCTGCCATTCTGTTCAGAGCTGAGCAATGTTTTACAGGACAAAAACCTCAAACTCACTTAATTTTAGATTTAGTTACAAGCTCAGTCATGCCTTACTGAGATTTAGAGGACTTTTTTTTTTTTAAACATGCATTAGGATCAGCTTTTGATTTATCACGGGTACTACAACTTTTTATTAGTAATCTAAAATGACAGTAACAGAATTCCTTTGTGTCATCACTGAACTACACTGCCACAAAATTTTTAAAATATTCTTGCAGAAATATTATCATGTACATGTTTCCATAAGTATCAACTCATTTAAATAGCTGAACTTGTTTTAGTCACATTTATACACATTTTGCAGGCTGGAAGCAGAGGCAGGCAGCTGACCAGGTATTGCGATAGCTGTTCACAGAATAGTGTGAGAAACAGGACAAAGCATATGATAACAATGCATTTTTTTAAAAAGGATACTGCAACACAACTTTGCTTATCAGCCTATGGCATTACAATGCTGACCTTGGGTATCCCACCACGTACGAAAAAAATACTGCTGCATATTAGAGTGATTAGCTTGAGCCTCAGAAGCAAGTTTACTAATTTGGTAGCAGTACTATTTCAACATAGGCACTCTCCTTTAAAGCATCTTAACTACAGCAACAACAGGAGGCTCTTTCTGTATCACACAACTTTTGGTTTATCACTATCTTATGTTTCTGAAGACATCAACTGAAAGTAATTTGTGTTATTAAGTAACACCTGGAACATTATCTTCTGCTTGCTCTAATGAGCCATAAGGACTGAGACAGAGACTAAGGCAAGAATTAGGGAGCAAAGGCTCTTACCTTCGGCGCACACTGAAAATGCATTCCAGGCACAGGTAAGGTGGTAACGTACATAGTAATACAGCGGTACAGGTACAAAGTTCCTATTATAAAAAAGAACCTGCGTCCCACTATTGATCTGAAAGTAAGGGAAGGAAGAAAAAAGATTGAGTGCAAAGTTCACATGCAGCGTATAAATGTAACAGTTATAGAGCTCTACCTTTATTAGATAGCTAAATCCCTAGAATTAAAGAGCAGTTCCACCCCCAGCTCTTCACCACACACTTCTCTAAATCAAATACTAAAAAGTCTTTCTTCAGGTTTTAGTCTTGCTAGCCCATAATAGTACACAACACAAAGCTCCCACCAATTTAATGTGGCCTCAGTCTAACCTAGGTGTGCTGTTGGCAGTTTTCCTTGACCTGCAGACCTTTTGTTTCTAGTCCCATATTATAACCATGTACTTGACTTAAATATGTATGGCTTATGCAAATACAGACAAAGCAAAAAGCTGCTAGTCTAGCTGTACAGGACAGTGGGTTCTTCCTCAAGTTTGGATGAAATTTTTTTACTTCATCATGATTTCCTCTGTTTAATCATCACCATGTCAGGAAACACACTTTGAAAAGCCCAATCCCAGAATAAGTTTGACTAGTGTAACATAGGTGTCAAATTCAGATTTTAAAAATATGATTCAATAATCGGGTGAAGCCTGTGTTTCCATATCCAGCATGGACCCTGGAACATTTTCTAAAGAAGTCATCCCTTTGCCATTTTCCTGCCAGCCCTATTCTACAGTATTGCTACAAATTCTACCACAAGATTTCTGCTACCTAAAGTGAACAATGGAAACTAAAGTTCAGAAAACATACAGCAGAGAAAAAAAATACAGCTACTTACTTGTATCTAAGAAACAACCACTGGAATATCCATAATCCAACTAGTATCATTCCATTTATTTCTGATACAGAAAAAGCCCATTTAACACGATCAATGTAATCAAAAAATTTGTCGGGCAAGGGAGGGCTTAGCTCCTTTGGAGGTACTCTCTCATGGACCACAGTGATCATGACAGTTGTTAGAATCAAGTTGAAGAGAGCATAGACAAAGGCAATGCCTGTTTTCCACCATTCCAGAGGAAATTTGTTCCTAGACTCAGCAGGCATAGCAATCTGGATGTAATCAGGGTATTTCTTTGTTGTTTTTCGCAAGCCATTAGACAAGCCCTTTGGTTTGGTAGTGCCATTTTTGTTCTCTTCACTGACTGAGAGAGTAGGTCGTGAGTAGCCATTAGAATTGTCATTATTTTGACCCTCCATATGCTCTTCAAGCTTTGCCGTCTCAATGGTATTCATTCCCAAGCCGTATGGCCCAATCGGGTTTATCACTGACCAATTTCTGGGCTCTCCAAAGTCTGTTATCCCTCAAAGTCCAAAGCTCTTGTTCCTAGATGACTTTTGATTCCTGTAAAACTCTAAAAAGTGTCCATTGTGCTTTCACTGTTCAGATACTGTAAAGCAAGTCATGAAGATGAATCTTTCTTTCCTCTACAGCTGTATCATCTGAAAAAAAAACAAACACCCAAAACAGAGAGGACCTTAAGAACTAGTAATGTGACATTGAATAAGTATCTTAAAAATGCTTATCCTAAGTTCCATCCAAGTCCACCTACACATACAGTCAAAAGGCAAACTAGAGACAGGTGGTTACTGTGAAATAATTCAAGCCAATTCCTACTCAGTAACTTGATAATTACCATCTTCAATCACTTTAGGAACTAGTACCAATTTAGGCGCTTTTTTTAAAAAAAAAAAAAGACAAGATCCACAGACTTTAATGATCATGGCAGCACTTGCTTTATCAGTTGTCAGAATTAAGACTAATCCATGCTTGCAGCAATATTTAATTTTATTGCTTACGTGCACTCCATACAAAATATCTCTTTTTTGACCCCAGGGTTGCTACAGCTATTAACACAGTTTGTCCATATATATCAGGCAATTTTGTTATTTGAAGTGATAGGACAGAAAACAGAAGGACACTACAGAATTTGATTTTGTAAGGCATAAAGTAATTTAGATTCATCCAAAAAATCTACACAATGGATAACTCCATTAAATTATTGTGGATCTAAATTGTTTCAACCAAAACAGTAATTAGTTATGGTAACCTATATGTAGAACAGACTACAGATGGGTCTGTGTTTGTCCTTTAGTTACTTAAAAATATGACTAAATAGATTTTTTTTTTTTTAAACAGGAGCAAATAGCAAGATTCATTATCGCACAGGATTTATTTCAGGCTGCATTTATCAATTCAGTAAAATCACACTAGATAAAAAAAAGATAAGCGTATACGTTTTATAACAACATTTTCTACAAAGAGAAATGAATGCAGTTCACCTCTACAGAATCGACATCGCTGAAGTCAAAACAAAGGCTATTTCCCCACCCCTCATCTTCTGTGAAACCACTTGTCATAGTTGTGATGTACCTATTTTTATTACTCTGTTCTGCTCCCATGGCAAAAGTAGTACTGTCATATACAAAGTGTTCACTATCTATTATAATTCTCTTTTTTCCAATTGTTCCTCTAAGAGATGTTCAACACTACCACCACCTCAAGACTCTGCATGCCAATACCGGCTGCCAGTCTGCCACTCTGTATGTACAATTAAGTCATCATGACAGAAACCAGAGCTGCCAGTCTTTCTAACCATACATAACAGAACTCTGCTTAAGACAAAAAACAACCTGCTTAGGAAAAACCTGTTCAGTAACTGACCTCTTGACCGCAAGGGCAATCTAAAACCATAACAGCCTGGACAGTCAGGTGTTTGTGTTTTGGTCCCTCTCCCCTCATTACCCCAAACAGAGAAGACATTTAACATGGTCAGCATGTAAATCCTAGTGACATCCTAGCTGCTGCTCATACTGCTGAAAGAGAGAAGGGGTAAAGTTCAAATCCCAAATATGTGAGATTCATATAAGTAACACTGAAACAGTCAAGGAGCATTTCTAAATTAACCTCTCTGTTTCTGAAATCCATCTGTCATCAGTTGACCTTTTCCAAATCCCTGATCAACAAGTATATGAAAACTACACACACCCACAAAACACCCAAACCACAACTCTCCACTTCCCCAAAAAAAACTTCCAAGAAAAGAAGTGGTGATTTCAGATGCTTTTTCTCCCTCATAATTATACTGTAAACTCTTGCTTCCCTAAGAGAAGGGGATGTTTAACCCAACAGCCAGGCAACCACCTCTCTGATGCTTCTTACAACTAGGAATATTCTTTTGGAGCAGCTGCAAAAGCAACAGCCTTACTTAATCTGTGGAAGAACAGCATTTCAACTTTCATGAGTCATTTTCTGAACACACACATTCTTTTATTCCCTCTGTCTACTAAAGATAAGCATATGACAGAATGCTTAAGTGACAGGACAGAAAAATTCTGAAACTGTCTAATTGCTTAAGTTTCGGAATGCAAGCCTAGCTAACATTCACCTACTAAGACCCTACCTCTCAACGCTACGTTACACATAGCAGTCACTGACAGAGTGATCCACAAAACTTACATTTTATATCCTGCGCAGTTGAAACTTTTTTAGAATTATGCGTTTACTGAAAACTAGAGAGCACCACGGTAAGTAGTAACCTTAGTTATTTCCTTCTCTTCCCCACAAATACATAACAGCACCAGTAACATCAGTAAAAGGAAGATTTTATTTTCAGATGTTTAATGACATCCAAGCAAGCCTTAAAGATCAAAGGGCATCTGAACTACAGACGAACAATAACCTAATAACCTAAAAGTAGAGTGGTACTTAGGTTTTTGTATTAACTTATTAAGCAAAGCAATTACACGCACAACTTGCACGAAAAAGTTGTGTTCCTTCCTGGTAGTTTTAAATGGATTGCAAGGCATATTGATCTGTCATTTCTGATGGCTCATCAAGATTATTTCAAGCAGAGTGCATACTGTGGTCAAAACTTTGTTTACATTGATATGTATCATCTGATCAGTGATCTGTAAGAACATAAAGTTCCTTTATAGTACCTTTTCAACCTGTTTCTCCCACATTCTAAAAGAAAGCATGAACTTTTTTTTTTTGATGAAAAAGACAAAAACACTCTGCTTGAAGCTTTCAGTCCCTTGCTGCTAATGACTGGCCAGAGAAGTGACAGATACAGAGCAACAACAGCCTAATTATCCTCTGCTACAGGCTGTAAAACAAACTCCCTAGTACACAGGTTTTTCTGCCAAGTCCCTGTCCCCCGTTCACATCCATTCAAGTCCCTGTGAGGTGTGTGCTCCTTTCAGCTTCCATGTTGTCCTCATGTTAATTTAGGTAAAAAACCCCATTGCTTCTTTTGCAAACCTTGAACACCTCTATAACAACAACAGGGAGATGCCCATAAACTGCCTAGTAGTAGGCCTTAGACTTAATTCGGTCACCAGGCAGCAATTCTCAGACCTGGCCATCTTGCCCACATCTAGGGTCTGAAAATATCAAACTCAATTGCTCTAACCTATGGAACATCTACTGGAGGAGTCTCCAAGACTCACATACAATTGGCCAAGTAACCCAAAATAATTCCTGTAAAATTCCTCTAAGGGATACACACAGGTTTTAGGAACAAGTTTTCTTTCTGGAATCACTTCAGCTCCTAAAAAAACAGACACGTACCCTCATCAAGCAGCAGCGCTTCTTAAACAGCAATACTACAGCAGAAGTTGTAACTGCCACAAGGAACAACGTATTTTAAGGAAAATCTTAATAATGATAAAGATGGAAAAAGAGCAGGATTCGTAACTATTTATCCTGAGCTCCTACTTGCTCCCATGGAAATAGCTCCTTTAGTTTTCTGCATCCTCATCTGACTGTCATTCAAACAAGAAAAGTTCACTGGCAGTACAGCTTTGAGACAAGTGTAAGAAAGCACATCTACATTTGTCTCTTTGTACTAGAACTTCAGAATAACAAGCAGTTTTATCCAGCTTGTCAGCCATCCGCTTTTCACACAAAGGTCATTTTCACATGAAGTTACCTCACAATTGGTGTTTCCCATCCAGTATTTGGAACTTGTAACATTTCTGAAAATATTTTAACTTTATAATTTATCAGAGACTGAATAGTCCCAATTTGCACAGGATTTCCAGACAAGTAGTTCTTAACCTGCTGTTCCAAATATGAACAATACTAGCAGAACAAGTGTCCAAAACAGTAAGACTGATCTACTCTGACATTAAGGAAAGCTACACATTCACATACAAGACGGAAAAAGTTTCTAGGCCGTCGTATTTTTAAGCCTCACTCCTGTTCAGGTTGGCTCAAACATTTGATACAGCTGCAATACATTCTCATATTTTGTAGTTGCAGAAAAAGGGTCTGTAAAAGAAGTACTGCAGAAAAACATGACACAATTGGAGATAATGTGAGAGAAAGCTAAATCACATTGTTATCTACATCTAAATTAGCAGGAAGCCACTGTTGGCTGGTTTGCATTTTCTTCAGTCAGTTTTTTAGGACTACCTGTGGGACCAGAACTAGAACAGAAGCTGAGGAGCCTCTGCTACCTTGACAGTGATGAGTTTTATTCATGGCTGTCATAATTGACTTTTGGGGGTTTCTCTTTGTACTTTTAAAAGCATTCCAGGTCTCAGTTTGTTTTTATAGTATCCCTTCTTCCATGCTATACATATGCCTCACAGCATGTAGACCACTGGGGGGAAAAAAAAAAAATCCTCCAAAACAACTGTTAAACCAGATCTGAGCAAAGTACATTTAGGTACAGTGAAACAGGACTGAGTTGAATAGGTTTGCTTGTAATTTCTATTTCTACACAGTAAAAATATTTTCAGAGCTGTGTTCATCTTTCAGCTGTACCATGTTTACACTTACAATATAAAAATACATGCACAAAGTAAACTGCAGTTTATCTAAAAGTTACAAGTTTATCTACATTCTCTACCAGGCTGCAAACACATTTCTTGCTCATGTGATGCTAAAGAAGTGCAAGCAAGATAAAGCTGTATTACGGAAGTACCATTCACTCAAATAATCTCAGAATTGAGATTATCACCACATTGTCACTTCCAGTAAGTTTCAACTTTTCATAAAAGCATTAACTACTTACCCTGTATAAATTCTTTTCAGTAGTAGAAATAGAGCAGATATTCCTTCTATCTCTCAAGAGTATAATTTTACAATTCTCTCATTTAGCATTACTAATGTACCAATATTAGCTGTCTTTTAAGGACTAAATCCCTACACTTATCCAGAGAGAGAGGAAAAGCTTCAAGATTACTGGTTATTTATTTCTACAGTCCAAGTTTTAACTGTTCCATGGAATTCCATTTCTGGACACCTCTCAATAGTGAGAAGGCTATTAGTTTCCATTCTCCTGGCACTTAGTATTCAGTGTGTTCCACAGCAGTACCAGGTTGCTGAAACAGTATGTCCCAAAAAGCCCCAAAAATGTTCACAGCCACACACGTGTAAATATGTAGATTATAAGTAAAACATATGTAAATTTTTCCTTAAAAGCACTTACCAGGACCTCAGTGACTACCTAAGTGAGGAGGAAAAAAAAAAAAGTTATCTGTCCTGGGTTTGGCCAGGACAGGGTTAATTTTCACCGGACT
>Ga0181612_110833_pt1 | contig 15607 bp, 12 predicted proteins | sample HoacroProtozoa21_FD_119630 | JGI IMG/M metagenome (GOLD analysis project Ga0181612, IMG submission 119630) | Hoatzin crop microbial communities from Cojedes, Venezuel. Combined Assembly of Gp0051906, Gp0051904, Gp0051908 | reverse complement strand
TCCCCAACGAGCTCACTTGCACTGGTGACCACCAGGTCTAGTATCGCATCCCCTCGGGTGGGGGATCACATGGAGGTGGAGGATCATCCACATGCAGATCTGCTGCTTTTGTCTGGATCCACCATCTGCATCTTCCGCTTCCCAGCTCCCTCAAAGGGAAGTTTCAGAGTGGCTCAAATACTGAAAAATCTCCCTGCCTACAGACTGCATCATTTGGAAATGGCTGTGTTAGCTGATATTCACCCCTGTAACTGCACCATTTGACATCTGAAGCTGTGTTTTCATTTCTGGGGAATAATTCACATGCCTCAACTCCCTTCTCTCAGATGTGTTATCCCACTGCTATTCCTTTCTTCTTTAAGCTACAGCTTGGTATTCTTTTAAGTGAACATGACTGCCAATAAAGCAGTCCCCGCTTTCTCCCACTCCCACATCTTCTCCTAGATCATCTGTTGTATTGTGCCATAATAAATATTTGTGTGGTTACATGGTGAACCAGATCAGGAACTGATCCAGCTGAAAAACAGCCCCTGGGGAAAAAAATATGCAGTTTTTCCAATATAGTTCCCCACAAGGTCATACAAACGCTTGTGCTGAAATTGTAAAGAGGTTTCTGTAAGCACAGGAATAACTGACTGAGAGTCGGAACAGGCAACAGTCTGTTTTTTTAAGCTGCTTTACTGGCCTTAAGTGGTGCTATGGTTTGGCATTTGCTTTCACCAGCATTGGTCCCCAGAAAGCACAAATAAACCCCTGTTTTGGGGAGTAAACAGGCACAGAGATACTGAAGGTTCCTCCTGAATGCCCAGGGAAAAGTTCGTTGCACAGCGATATCTAATTATTGCCTGCATTTGAGGCCAAGACCATAACCACCAAGACAGTGTCCTTACACCTGAAGAAAAGCTTTCTCCTGTCAACAACAAACTCAGGGATCCTTTGCAGTCAACTGCTAGCACTTCAGCATCAAAGTGCCTATTCCTCCCTCTCTCATCTTCTCTGGATCTGAGGACTGATGAGACAGAATACTCCCTAGTTACCTATTCCACAGCCCTATGTTGTAAATGGGAGGAGAAAGTCTGGAAGCATTACTGTTTGACTGCATTTCATCAAAAATCCTTTTGAAAACAGCTCACCTCTCCATTTAACAGTTTCTAATAAACTAAGCTTAAAACTAGACCCAGAAAGTCCTGACACTAATTCCCTCAATTTCACTTCTTTTTGTCTCATTTTCTTTCTTCACAATAAAGCGACAGTTTCGCTGCTGATATTTCTCAGGATAGGTGTGATAGTCTTTAGTGAGACACATGAAAATTGCGGCCAAATGCAAGCTTGCTGCCATATAAAGCTGTACAGAATACAAAAATGTCCTTCCCTTGCCTCCTCCACTTCAAAAAAAGAGAGTTAAGAATTACTGTTTTCTCCCCGCTGGTTTGTGGTGTGAGACAGTGAGGGCACAAAACTAGCTGATCCCATGAGTGGGAGGACTGACTACAAAGAGAACTCTTTTCTTCTTTTATTGTTTCCAGCAACTGTACAATTTACTTAAATTGTGGCTATCTTTTCACCAGTGGGCTTAATGTATTCAGACTAAGGATAGTGTCTAAAGGAACATTACAATTTACTGAAGAGATTGCAAATCAGCAGTCTTCCCTAAAATCATACACCATCGCTTACCCTTCACTAAACTAGAAACACAGAGGCAGTAAGTTATCATACGCTAGCGACTTCCTCCACGCGGTGTCTGTGCTGTGGCAAGCCTGGGGATAGAGCTCTGACACATACGTTGACGGACATATTTAGCTTGAGGCTGTTTATCTAGTAAAGATCAGGGGAAATTGTGCACCAAGATGACAGGAAGGGACTGATCCTTGTCATCTCTACTATTTGCGTAGCTCTGCTCATTTTGGAGAAAGACGAGCAGGACTTGGCTATGTACCAAACAGGCAAGCATTTTTAGACTTTAAATGGGTTTGAACTCTAGGGATCCTAGAGAATGTAAAATCTACTACTGGCCAGAGACTGAGGAAGTTGGAGGCTTGTATGTAACATATCCTTGGCAAAGCCAGCAAGAAGTCCTGCCTTTGAATTTTTCCTCCAATTCATTCTGTCTCTACTTCTGGCTGTAATAGTGTGGCTCTTTGAGCTGTGATGGTCTCAGGACATAACCAAGGCAATGTTTGTAAGGACAGGTCCTAGTTTTTGCTAAATTAAGTTGTGTATTTGGGTAGAAAAAACAGACAGATTTTCAGGCACACAAGCCCATCTCCATGTCACTGAAAAGTCGGTGTGCTTAGAAGCGTGTCTGAGCTTTTACTAGCCATATCCGTCTAGTCAGAGATGTGACAACTCCCCTCAACATCCCTCTCCTCGATTTGACGCTCAGCTCTCCCCCTGCCCAGTGAAGGCTCCTCTAGCCCCATCTCCATTCTGACAGCACTCCCAGTCTTGTCTGGACCCACTGAGTTTTCATACCTTCATTTCCACCTTTCTTCCCGTTCTTCTCACCCTGCCCCACCACCTCCTTGAGGTCTCCCTGGGCAGATCCTCTGGATCCCCCACTCTTCTTACCCTGAAGCCCCTTTGACAGACTCCTGCCGGGCAGCAGCAGGGCCACAAAACTTTGCCTTCTGCAAGGCAAAGCCACCAGCGAGATTCCTGTCTGGCCAGAGCCACTTTCTCTGCCAGACACTGCCTGCTAACTGCAGAACTATACTGCTGCAGCCATCAGGAGTGAAAATAACCCTTGGAAATAAAGTTCCTTTCAGCTTTGATCATTTCAGTGATAGGGTTCAATCCGCTGCCTGGCACGCGGTCGCAGAGGCAGAGCTGCGAGGATGAAGCGGGGATGGGAACGAAAGGCTGAGCGTAGGGTGAAGGAGGAAAGTGGTGGGCTGAGGCTGAGAGCCGCTCAGGGTATCTGTGCCCTGCAGGGAACGCCAGCGGGTCAGAAGGGAACTTTCTTGCTAGCAGGGAAGCAGCCAGCATACAACAGGCAGTACTTTTCCCTGCGGTACATAATAACATGGCATTTTGTGAGCTTTGTTCACAGCTGCTGTGTAGAAAATGCAGGAACATTTTGCAATATTTTTAACAGTGTTGTGTCATAGCGTTCTCCAGTTCTGCATGAGTAGTTAAAAGGGACAAGAACAGGTTAGGACCCCATCGAGAGAGGGGAAAAAAAAAAGGCAAGGGAAGGAAAATGCCCAAGTATTTGCCTCAATGGGCTATCAAGAACTGAAGGAGGCAGCACCCTGCAGACACCTACAGGCTGGCAGCATGGCAAGGACCCATCACACACCGTTTCTTCAACTGAAGCGAAGACCAAAGAGAGCCCATTGAAAGAAGGGTGATGAGGGGAGAAGAAAGAATTTCTAGCAATGCTCTGCAGAACAGTGAATCTCCCCATATTCAAGCTTGGCTAAGGGCTGCAGTGCAGAGTAAAAATGCCTTAGATAGATAGGATGAAAGGAGAAAAATAATGCCCCGGCCTTCTGCCTAGTGCAGACTGTATGGACATCTGAGCTGCTGATGAATCAACATGAATCAGCCCTATTATACCACAGACCGTGACCATGATGTACACCGAGGTGATGCAGCAGCTGACTCAGAGGCACCTTGCACGTCCAGGGTGAGGCACAGAGCTGGGGACAGCATGCTGTCAGTCATCCCCAAATAAACTCATAAAGCCTGGGCAACAGGCCCAAGGGATTTTGCCCTCTCTGGTTCAAATATCCAACACGTATCATGCCAACTTGTAATGCGCAAAGGCTCACTGACTTCCTTTGAAAGAGCAAGTCCTCCTTCGGGATTGATTTGTCTCACTGGCAAGGTCACTGACAACAAGCAGAGGTGCTGTGACTACAGCCTGGCTCACCATGCTTGGAGGAGACAGGGGCTGGTCACTACACAGAATTTTCTCTGAGGACTGGCCGAAAGGTAGCCAGGGACATGTGTAAAGACCCGTGTGCCTAGCAAGAGCCGCTTGACAGGACATGAACAGAAATCTAAGAGACTACGCAATAGACTACACTGAGCCTTTAAAAAGCAAGGATTGCTGTGTGAACGTCACCATAGACATCTGGCAGCAGAGCCACATAAAGCAGCAAACCACACTGCAAAATAATGAAGAACACATTATGTTTCAGTGGCAAATATGGTTTCTCTAAAATATCCCTCACATGCTGCAGATAATAATTTGATGTCGGCTTGTAAGGAATGCAACTACGTTCCTCTTCCTGGGTCATATGCAATGCTTGCTGGCATGCAAGAAATGCAGGCCAAGCTGTCACAAGCAGATTTGGGAGCATCCCTCTCCAAGGCTATCCCACTGTGGTGCTTCTTCTGTGTTTCACATTCTTACTGGTTGCCACCAGGGATGTGCAGGCCCTGTGTCTGGGCAGCAACAGCTACTGGCATGCCCTCAGCCCTCACTCATCACCCTGGCTGTATGCTCCCCAAGTTGTGACACCCTCCCTGAAGCCACTGCGTGGCTGATATCCCCCGTGGCCTGGTTCTGGCCACGACTCTGCATGTCGGTATGCTTCTGTCCTTCCTCACCACAAGCCCCTCTCTTCAGTACGGAGCAGATACAGACAGAGCTAAACATGTTCACATTAATAACAGGATGAGGCTCTCAGATTGCCATGTTAAGCCTGGACACAAGTGAGGCCTGTAGTAAACAAGGGATCAATGTAAACATGCAAAACTGAGCTAGTTGTCTAGACAACCTTTTTACTGTAGTGGAGAAGCAATTCTGGAGTACAACTCATCTGAATTAATTTATATTTTTACCTTAGAATAGGGTGACTCACATGTTGCAAAGTATTTATTCCTCACCATTGAATCCATCAGTGAATCCTATTCTAGATATCCAATAAGTGGAGCTGTATTTGCTTGCACCATTTCTTACAAATACCCACTCAGATACACTTATATCAGCTCGGAACAGATTTATTCTAGTTTCATTTGCATAGTTGGAGTTAATTCTCACTTAAACATGGCAAAACTTTAGAATTAGGCCTCACACCTGTACTTTCATGCACACTAAAAAGATTTTTTTTCTTTTTTTAGTTGAAATCATGCAGGCTGCTGAAAAAGTGAGCTACATCACACTGGGCGCTGGACACAGTGCTCCTCTTTGGCCTTTGATCTCTTTGTGCAGTATGCTGTGGTCTTTTTGAATATTATCTCACTTGAAAGTAGCAGGGGCTGACAGAGCTGGAATGCCAGGGGACACACCTCAGGCAGGTGGGAACTGTGGACTTCAAGCACTTTCTTTGATATCTGCATGACTGCAGCTAGAGTGAGGGCTACCTTGTCTTTCACTCCCTCTGCTTTTTGCACATGAGGCCAGGCACCTGGAAAGGAACATCACTTTCAACACCAGCATCACGGCAGGTAAGAAGGAAACAGAGATACGTATTCAACACAGCTATGCAATCTGCTACTACCACGTGGTGGCCCTGATCCTGGGAGATGATAGATGGCTTTCAGGGATGGTGCTGCACCAGAGAAAGCACTGCTTGCTTTGCCACTGGCTATGGAAGAACAGACTCAGTAGCATGGGTATCACAGAGAGTTTGACAGTGGTGCCGGTGCAGAGTTGTCTAGTGTTTCTACCTAAACATCATCCTTTCAGTTTTCACATAATTTACAGTTAAGATGTAACAAATCAAAATACAACAGTCTTTACACAGTACCACGTTTGTAATTCTTATTTAGGACAAAGCAGAAAAGAAGAAAGAGAAGTTTTAATAGCATTGTTAATAAATAAAAATTGGGTGGATGTGATCTGGCTTTTACTATATTCAGCACACCAGGTGGTCAGAGGGCCTCTACCTCTGTTGGACAGTACTGATCTTAGCTTTGTATCCGTGCTCTTGAAGATACGCATGCAACAGTGTGACAGAGTGAAAGGATGCCTGAAACAGGTTTTAAGCTTGAATCATAGAACCACAGAATAACTGAGGTTGGAAGGGACCGCTGGAGCTCACCTAGTCCAATCCCCTGCTCAGAGCAGGTCCATCGCCAACGCTGTATCAGGTCAATTGATCATGTTCGCCCTTGCTCTCAGAGCATTTCGCTGGGACTGAGGCTTTGGCAGCCACGATGCTTTTGCCAGCTGAAGCTATTCCTCCTTCACCTCCAATCCTGGTTCTCTCAGTGCCATCCCAGTACAAACATTTATGTAGTCTCCTAAGGAAGTGATTCAGCTGAAATATAATCTGTACCTCCAACATAACAATCGGTTTTTTTAAGCTGGAACTGTTCCCCAGTCCAACTTATTCTGCAGTCCTACTCACAACTGTGCCAGCACGGTGGAGGGAGAGCCAGACAAGGACAAGCAGCCAAGAGGAGGAAGGGAAAGGAGGAGGAAAGATCAAGGAAAATGCCTGCCTGGGCCAGAGCTGCAGATTAATGAATTCTGTGCCAAGCCCAACCCTCAGAGAAGCAAGATTTAATTCCTGTTCAAGCCCCTTCACAACTACAGTTTCCTCTTCTGTACAAGGGGGAGGTGGCTGTCTTCAGAGAGTTTGCAGCTGAAAGATGAAAGGCACAATAGGTATTGCTTATTGACTATTTCCATACCCTTTGGGCTTATTGGGAAAACTCTACCAAATGTATGGTGAATCTGTACATCTGTTAGAAAGGAGAAGCAAGCACAAAGTTGGCCTGAACTATAAAAGAAATAACATTTTCCATCTGCAATAGCCAGACTGGCTGAGCTACAGAACCTGGGGTGTCTCCACCCAACATCTTGTGGAAAGGCACTTTCTTCAGAGTTAGATCAAGCCTGAAGAAAGCTGGAATGAACTCGCCTACCTTGGCTCCAGCTTTCCCATTTTCACAGTATTTCCATATTTGTCAAAAGGATTCAAAATGTTATTCAAAATATCTGACACAGAGAGCAACCATGGAGCAAAATACTCTGAGTAAATTCTAGAGTAGTACTAGATTGCTACTGATGTGCTGAAAATTCAGGCAATTGATCCTCGTTAGTGCTACTGCCAACATGCAAAAAAGACCTGATTCATCCCATCTAGCAGCAGGTATTTAATGTAGACATCTGAGTTAGGAGCCAGACCACACTAGTCTCTCTGCGTAGTCCATGAAGAGTAACAAGCACCCCCTGAAGAGAATTCATCCTGACATCTAACTTACCATTTCTATGTAAGCCCATCAGAAGTCAAGACTGCCCTGCAAGCACTACTCAAACGCTCATGCTCATCACTGAGCAGTGAGAGGCTAGACGCACTGCCCTGTCACTTTTGAGTCCAGTCTCAGTCTCTCACTTGTACTGGCCAGAGTTCAAAATGCAATCTGAAAGGCAAATACAAATTGAACTAAAACTTGAGTTGCCAGAGACTATGCTTAATAAAATCAACCCAATACCGAAGCTTGAGCTTATTTTTAAAACTACATGATTGACACGGATCTGCCCAGATTTAAGGATAATACTCCTAACCAGACGATAATATTCCCACACAGATTCAGCAGAAGCTGAGGTCTCCAACTGGTCCTAACTCTCATTGTTACCCTGACTCTAACATCGAATGTATACCTATAAAGGTTTCCAAATGAGGAAGTAGGAATAAGCTTCTAGCTCGTAACTGTCAAAATTCCTAATTCATTTCAGCAGATGTACCATGTAAGTAGTACAGAAAAGTTGCCTTAACAGCTAGGAGTGGCTTTAACCAGAGCCCTGTACCAAACCTTTAGCCTCTGCCTACAGCTATATCGCTGATTACAGGTGCAAACTGAAGGGTGACTAGGAGAGCCACTGCCCACAGAACAGAGATATCTAAGTACATAACAGGCACAATACACGCTGTATACAGACTGACATAAACCAAACTCCATACTGACAGCATTTCTCACAGTTAATATCAAGAGCACAGTTGCATTCCTTTTTAAATAGAATACAGTATTTAAAATTCATACATTCCCTTCCTAAAGTATTAAGAGTAACTTCATTTTCTAGGATTGATTCTATGGACAAGACTTGTACTATTAAGAAAATGGAAAATGTCCTAATTCTATTTCCCTGCTAAATCCAATCCCGCAAATTAGTGCCTTATTCAGAAGCTAAACTCACCCTGCTAATTATAAATGCTTCTCCCCCAATTAGGTAATGGAAATAATAACAAATGACTTAAGTAACTAATCACAGCTAAATAGCACAGCCTGTATTGTGGATACCAAGTATTCCATACTGCAAACATACTCATGGAATACGAACAAGCAAAGCGCAGTCTGTCTGTACAAACCCTACAAGCAGAAGAGGTTACGTTCACTGGGTGAAAAGCAGCCAATAAAAAAATTATTTGGGACTAATATGAAATGCAATTAATATGTCATCATTCAGAAGCTTTCAGGTCCAGTGTGTTACTTTATTTTCAAGATGCTATATGAGCTGTTTTCTGCCTTTGTATCATGCTACTAAAAGATTTTACAAGTGGGTAGTTAAAGAGAACTCAGCAAGACCTGCAAGTAGAATATTTCTGACTTACTCTAAATGCACGCAAAGTGAGAGACCAGACTGAAAGATGATCACACTGCTTTAAACATGTCCCTGAGTGTCATGTACAGTCTGCGCAGTGACTTTAAGCGTCACATGATTATCATGTAGAAACAAGCTAATCTTTGGTGCATGTTAGTTTGAGGCTTTCAAAAGGCATAATATATTTTCATGTTACCAATCCTGACTACAAAGAAAAAATTAATAAAAAATCCAGTTAGAAGCATTCCTGCATATGAATATGCTGAACACGGTTTTGCACTTTGAAATCCAAGCGCTAGCACATTTAGCTTAGAAATTAAAAGATTCTGGCAGCTAACTAGTCACACTACAACAGGGCAGCAACAAATGGAAGGCAACTTCCATTTTACTCCCTAGCTTGCAGATTATTTGCAATGGTTTATGGACAAAAAGACAGATGAAGCATACCAAACCTCTGCCTTTGCAGTGCAATATTAAAATACCCCTGTATGCTCGTAAGCAGAAGTACAGTTACCATACAAAGAATAAAGAGGGAGGAAGAAAGATTCGTTGCACCTTCTGGTAAGGAGCAATGGCCAGCTGTTCAGACACTCACCTCTGGTTTGCGACACCTGAATGCAGTTCCTTGCCATGCCTCAGCTAATCTGCGTAGCACCGGGAGACCCACTGATTGGCTCTGTGCCTTCTCCTGTAAAATGGCCACCGTTGCTCCACGGCCATGGCATAAGGAAGCCTGGAGAGAGAGAGAGGTGCTGAGATGCTGTGCGCAAGGCCAGATGTGGAGCGGTGATTTAACAGCTGGTTGCCTTAGGATGCAATGGTCCTGATCCTCCACTTTCCTTCTTCCTCTTCCTTGTCTGTATCCCCATTCCCAACCACACAGCCTCAACTCCTCTCTTGTGTAACTTCTGATACTCTGTACCACAAAGCCAATTCAACTCACTAAGCAGCAAAATCTATACTTTGTTTTTGTTTGGGGGTTATTTCACAGAATCATATAATCATAGCATGGTTTGAGTTGGATGGGACCTTAAAGATCATCTAGTTCCAGCACCCCTGGCATGGGCAGACACTGCTCAAAGCCGCATCCAAACTGGCCTTGGACAATTCCAGGGAGGGGGCAACTTCTCTGGGCAACCTGTTCTAGTGCCTCACCACCCTCACGGTGAAGAATTTCTTCCTAATATCTCATGTAAATCTGCCTTCTTTTAGTTTAGAGCCGTTCCCCCTTGTCCCATCACTACACACTCTTGTGAAAAGCCCCTCTCCATCCTTCCTGGTTTTACTCAGGTACAAGAAGAATACAGGACCCTGTTACCCACTGCAAACTTAGATTCTAAAAGTTGTTGGCTTTTAAAGCAACAGAGTGGACTGAGAAGAGAGAAGTACCTGTTTGTTTGACTGTGAAAAATTGGGTTCAGTTATAAACTAAATTAAGTGAATAAAAAAAAGTGCTGCATTTTAGAAACCTGTAAACTGAATGAATCGTAGGAGCGGACTGGACTGACGTGCCAGCTCAGTTACAAGCTCTTCTGCAACCTGTCTTTTATATTAAAAAGCTTGCTTATCTAAGCATGGTAATTGTATCATGTTCTTTTTGTAGCAGAGGAATTCATAAAACCTTTCTTTTTTATGCTAATGCAGATAATTGGTGAGTTTTGCAAGTACGATCTGTTTAAATGCAGGTTCTTTTAGCTCGTAATTTTATCTGTCCCCTTTCCAGAATGCAATGCAGATTGTTGGTTTTATGGATCATGAAACACAGTCTGTTTTTGAAGTGGTGGCAGCCGTTCTGAAGTTGGGAAATATTGAATTTAAGCCTGAGTCTCGCGTGAATGGCCTAGATGAAAGTAAAATCAAAGATAAAAATGGTAAGATGTGAGATTAGGGATGGGAGGAAAACCACTAATTTGTCTGAAGTCGTTATTAATTTTGTAGTCTCTGTAGACATGCAGTATCCTTACAGATGAATTAAATTAGGTTGTTTCCAAAACTCACCCGCAGGCAAATATGGGTCGAATTCCGTGCTGCAATTTCCATCGCTCTGCTTGAAATTAAAAAAATTATTATTTTCTTTTTTTTAACTTTATTAAAACTTTACTAACACTTTCTTCTGAGATGTTAAATGGTGCTCTGAATTTCTGTAGCTCCCTGGTTACTTTGCAACGCGGGCTTTTTGTGCTTTTCTAGTCTAGGGTGGCTCTGCCTGTAACGTCAGATTCATCTGGCCGTGTTTTTGCAGGTGATACATTTTGAAAGTTCATTTATTTTCATTTGAAAGTTTTTTTTCATCGTAATAATTAGTCTCTGATAAATGGAAGAAAAGTTTCTTCCCAAAAGTAACCAGATAGAAAGTGCTTTCAAACCCAGTAACTGCTTGGCAGGGTCGGGGGGAGAGCGTGGATGGGGGACGCTTCTGTTGAAGAAAATCTGTTTTGGGAAAATACTGAACTCCTTAAAAGTTCGTAGTTTTGGGGAAGAAAAAGCCATGATACGAAGGGATTTATGATATTTCCCCTCCCCTTTTTCACGCTAGAACTCAAGGAAATCTGCGAGTTGACAGGTATAGACCAGTCTGTACTGGAAAGGGCTTTCAGCTTCCGGACGGTTGAGGCCAAGCAAGAGAAAGTTTCGACGACGCTAAATGTGGCTCAGGTAAAAAGTCGTCCTGATTTTAAAGGAGAGAGTCGTTTTAACTGGCAATTTATTCTACATGATAAACTGTAACTGCCCAAATAAAAACTACATATAATAGGCTGTAATGGATAAACCATATCGCTAGCGTAAGTCTGGTTTTCCTTCAGCAGTTTGTAAGTGTTCAAATATAAGGATGTTTTGCTTTTTTGTGTGAATGGCCTCAAAAATCCGAGGGGTAGGAAAACGTGCAGAACCGTTTCATTTTTCCATTCTCTGCAACATGTTGAACGCGCCGTGGCAGACTGCTCTCGTGCAGAGCAGCTGGTGTAATTTCACGCGAGTTCTGCGCCCCGGGCTGCAGAAGAACTTTGGCCGCCGTGTGAATTTCTGTTTCGGGGAGGCTGCAGAGCCAGCGCGATTGCCACCTGTGTCTGACCAGCTCGGGCTAGTAGCAAGGTCCTTTCCCGAGTCCCTTGGCTGAGGATTGGGATGCGGGGTGCGAGTCCTGGCTCCGGTGCCTCTTTGGGCAGAGGCGCTGCTGCCGGAGCCGTTCGCGCTCCGTTCGTGGCACCTTTAGGATACGTCAGTAACGTAAAAACGTTGGCATTAGCCTGGCGTTTACAGCATTTTTCTTCTTTCTCCTGTTTAGGCTTATTACGCCCGTGATGCTCTGGCTAAGAATTTATACAGCCGGCTGTTCTCGTGGCTCGTTACCAGGATCAACGAGAGCATTAAGGTATTGTTGGTTTGTGATGGTAAAAAAATCAGTAGAGATCCTTTCGGTTAAAGTGGACAGCAAAACTGTGCTCGTCGGTCTCGTTGCTCCTGGCTGGGCACTGCTACACGCGGGACCGGTGAAGAACCGTATCGCAGCTCAGCACACTTCTGTCTGCTCCGTTTTGAAGCTTATGAAAATAATCACTTTAAGTGTATTTTGGGAAACCATACTTAATATATTTTAGTTTACAGAATTTGACAGCCTGCTTAGGAGATACGTTATTTTTCTTGATTCCCAAGTACGAAATGTACAGATGATTGACTCAATGTTTAATTTTTTTTTTTAAGGCACAAACCAAAGTGAGAAAGAAGGTAATGGGGGTGCTGGATATCTATGGCTTTGAAATTTTTGAGGTAAGACTTCTATAATGCTAAACATTTGACATGAGAGCTGTTATTAAAGCTTAATAGAGTAATTCATGAATTTCTAATCAACATACATGTAATTTGTAATCAAGTGTGTCATTCGTTACAAAAAACCACTAGAAAAGTAAGCCAAAGACAGATGTCTTAGCGTGTCTGGCAACTGAAACAAAGATTTACAAAAGCCAAACTTTGTGTTTTTACACCATAGGTAAATAAATATTGATTGTGGGTAAACTAAATATATTTTGTTGTGACATACATTCTGAGCGTAAGAGAAACGCTGGCAGGGTCATTTCTGCCCTGAGGCATTTTGTGGATGTCTTTGAACAAGCTTTGTATCCTTTAAAAACACACACCAAAAACTATACTTTTTTTCTCCTGTCAAAATTAAACAAGGGATTATATTCCATTTCATCTTGATTCACTTAGATAAATATTCTGTACTGATTCCTAACTAATAATCTGTGGCTCGCTGCTGGTTTGCTTATGATAGTGTTTTTAGACTGGTGGTATTTTGAAACAAAAACAGTCGACGAGGAATTTTGAGTTGGGTTAGAGAACACCAGGGAGAGGGAGTTTTCATAAATCTTGTTCTGACAGTTTATTTGAAGAGATTTATAGATCTCGGGTGGAATCTGTATAGTGTTTAAACTAGAAGCTGTACTGGGGAGAAAGTTCAGTAGAAAGCATGCAATCCTTACCCACTTCCCTACATCCCTCTTGAAAATCCAGGGAGTGTGTTTGAACTGTGTAGAAGATGGGAATAATCCAGAAAAGAGTAGTTACACATGGGAGGGCGATGTAAGTTTGATTTCAGAAGCATAACATCAAAGTGCGTGCGAATGAAAATACCTCTGTGAAGAGGAAGAACAAAGCTGAAACTTGCCTCGAGGGTTTACTAAGCGAGGTTGGATTGTTTGCATTAAACATAAGAGCGTATTTATGAAAATATACTGCAAGCGGTCAGGTGGCTGAATGGAGATCTCGGTGCCAGATCTCTTTGGAGCTGGCCCTTGGCGTACCTTTAGAAGGCTGGACACTGGAATCGTGCTGCTGGCATCTCCGAGCGGGACTCTTGTTTTCACTAGCTCTTTCTTTTATGCGTGATTAAGGATAAACATGTAGGGTGAGGTGGGAGACAGAAGCGTGCACTAGCACACAAGCCAGCTGAGTAGTTGTGTTTGTGGGATGCTGTTCCGGAGACAAGGTGGTTTCTTGTGTGTAACTTTCTTTTTTGTAGGAGTTCAACATCTTAGAAGGTCGTAAGTAAGTAGCTGAGTACAGGAGATGTAGTTTTGCAGAAGAAAAATGAAAAAAAACCCAAGATTCTTTTTCACTTACTTTTCATACTGAGTTGCAATGTAGCTTTCCCAATTCATACAAACTCACAAGCGTAGTTATTGGTCGCTCCTTTAAATGCTGACTATTGGTTTTACTGGAAAAGGTGGGAAAGGCTTGCCTTGTGACTTGGGGATCAAATTCATCAGTGCATTCGTACAAAACGGAACTCTTCCTCTCGTGAGTTAAGACCTGTGGTGAGAGCAGTATCCAAGCGTCTCGGTTCAGCATCGCAGAAATAATGCAGTGATTCCTGAACATTCAGAAGGGGGGTCAGGTAGTATGCCAGAAACATACGTGGCTTGTACTATGCCATGTTTTAATTTAAAGATATTTGAACAAAGAAACTTGATTGGTTTAAGTTTCTAGAGGTAGCTAGTGCAGTTACTGGTATTGGGACTGCGTGGCAATACTGTAAGTCAAAGGGGGAATGACAGGAAAACAATCCATTAGAAACTCCCAGATCAACTGTATTTCCAGTACCACCCACTCAGCCATCCGTGTGTCTCCAGGCAGGGTAATTTTATAATCAGAAACTGCTGACGTATTCCCAGTTGACTCAAAAGCAAAGATATTCTTTCAAGGTAAAACAAAATGGGTTTTCTATGCAGCTCTGCTTGGAACAAAATATGATATTATGTCATAATCCTTAAATTGTGTAAAAATGATTCTGTAATGAATGCAGAATCAAATACACTGTATAGGCAAAGTGTAGCTGGTCTTGTGGTTGCTTGAACGAACGCCACGTAGTAAGGTCGATTAAGAGGACGCCTACCAAATACTTCTGTTGAGATTTGTAACAAATGATCGAATCTCACAAAAATTATTAAAGATCTTGAGAAAATGCTTACAAAAAACAATCATTGTGGAGAATTTAAGTAACTGCTTCACAGAAAACATGTTGTTTAATTATATCGAAGTAATCAAGGAATGAAATTTTAACACTGTACATTACCGTAACTCGAGGAAAATTCAATAACGTCTTCAGATTTATGACATAAAAAATATGGTGGAATTTGCTGTGTGGTACGTTTGTAAACACGATGGCTAAACATTCAAGATGCTAGCTGAGGTGTAGCTAATGGCAGTAACTATATCCATCTAATTACAAATTGCTTAAAACCTCTGACTAAAAATGTGCAGCTCCCTTTTGAACCTAATTCTCGACGCAGATTTTTATTTCGTGTTCTGTTCTTGAAGGTCGGAACTAACATCATCTCCATAAAGAATGTTTTTTGGCAAAAATGTATTTAAAAGACTTCTTTATCTGTAAACTCGTGCATTTTAAACTTGCAAGCTCTTTGACACGTGGAAGGTGGAAAGGCCTGCTGTAATTGTGGTCCTGCTCAGGGAGCAGCTAGGTTTATGATTTGTGCATGTTCTTGGACCTGAAGTGTCCCTGTACCTTGGAGACAGAACACCTCAAAAATAGTAGGTGTAAGAGGAGTTTTTTATTTACACGCTAAACATTTACACATGAAGCTTAGTACCATTGAAAAAAGTAGCAAGATACATGTTTACTGAAGGCTGATAGCTGATTTTTTTTCCCCTTTAGTATTACAATTACCCATCAGGATCGCAGAAGGAATACACTAATGATACTTTAGTTTGACCTATTTTGTCCGGAGAGTCTCACTTAAAAGCTATTGGAATACATTGCGGAATAGTCTGCTTCCACTGCAAAAACAGTAGTTTTTGTTTTGTTTTGTAACGGGCAGGGCAGACAATATTTCTTGGGCCTTATTCCTGTTTAGGAGGATTCCTTAGACCATCCTACAATTCCTGCTGTAAGGAGAGTAAAGAAATCCAGATTTACCATTCTGAACGATCCTACATTTCACCTGCTGATGCTGGGGACCTTATAAATGCTTAGGGGACCTTATAAATGCCTATAAATATCTGCAGGGTGGGTGTCAGGAGAACGGGGCCAGAGTCTTTTCAGTGGTGCCCAGCGACAGGACAAGGGGCAATGGGCACAAACTGAAGCAG
>Ga0181612_165747_pt1 | contig 15609 bp, 6 predicted proteins | sample HoacroProtozoa21_FD_119630 | JGI IMG/M metagenome (GOLD analysis project Ga0181612, IMG submission 119630) | Hoatzin crop microbial communities from Cojedes, Venezuel. Combined Assembly of Gp0051906, Gp0051904, Gp0051908 | reverse complement strand
TCATTTTATATTTACCTCGGATTTCACCTGTGTGGGAAGCAAAACTAGTTTGCCCATTGCATTCCCAGTGAGGAATTGTTACTGGTATCTTACTTCCCAGTGCATGGGTTTGCTTCTTGCTCTTGGCCTTTTTTAATACAGGAGGGAAACAGAAGCATGTCAGGTCTATGGTGACTCTCTGTAATACAACACGTATTTTTATTCCACATGGAAAAGAAATGTCAGGTTGTTCAGACACCAAAAATGTTCTTCCCCTCACCCTGCTGCAGTATTATCTACAAAAGCAAGCAAAAAACCCTAGACATAATATTTGCTTACTGCTCATCTGTGCACTCACTATAATTAGATGAGCAATCTAATAAATTGAACTGCAAAACAAAACAAAAGGAAGATTTAATTTGCCTTTACTATGAAAATAAGTTGGACTGGGGTGGTACAGACATATGATTTTATGTAGTATCCACTCCAGTTTTTCAACTGAAAATTTCTGTAAGCTGGGAAAATGATCTGTGAATTGCTCTGTTTTCCTGCATAGTTCGTTCAGGATGAATGAAACTGTTTTTAAGATGAAATATTTTATTTTGATGACATCTAACCACATAAGTTTGTCTTAATTTGTCTCAAATTTAATCTTGAGAGGATTAAAAATTTATAAAATTGCATTTCACATCAGATTATGACTGTTTATTTAAAAGAGATCTTTTTCTATTATTCTATTTAAAAGATTTTTTTTATTATTCAGGATTATTGTTGAATTGAAAACACCAATTATTATATAGCTCTGTTCCCAAATTCTATCCCAGCCCACAAGAAGCAGTTACTCTGTAAACGCTATGATATATTCAAATATCCCTGGAAAAAAATTCTAAAACTGCAGACTCATAACTCTTTATGCCTTCAGCACACTGAAATATCTACTCTGCAGCAGCTCTGGGATAAGCAAGGAATGCAAGACACATTTTTATCGGACCTAGCACAAGTCTTACATGTAATAAGATATTACCAAATTGTCTGTAAATGAAAATCCTAGTGGAGCTCTGCTCAGCTCAGGGAAAGTATCACAATACTTCAGGAAATACTGATTTACTGGAAATGAAGAAATTACTGTATTTTTTGTAATTAGATAAACACGGGAGGTAGGTTTCTGAGTCAGCTGTGGATATTTAGTATTTTGAATGGATGCTACCAACCTATGCTCCTTCCCTACACTGACACTCCTGTCTCCAACCTGTTCACCTTCTTTTCTGCAGAGATGCTCAGTCTCAGGGTACGAGCGTCGCCATGAAGAGGAGCACGTGAAATAAAGCCCTTCATAAACTGCTGTCGCTGAAAGAGCAGACGGTGCCGTTACAGGAGAAGATGCCTAAATAACCAAAACCACATGGAATGAGTTTCTAAGATTCTTCCTCTGCTGGTGATCCTTCCTTGTCCATTGCTGACATAGCACGAATCCAAATGAATACTGATGTTAGGAAGGGCCGTCTTCTTACCTTTTATGAATACCATGAACTATATGTTCATTTATCCCAAACTAACTTGCCCCTGCTGCCCCTCTCTTTAAGTATTGTTTGTCTTGTTTCTGCTGTTTCTCATAATGTCATATCTGTAAGTCTCCTGGGCTAGAGACACTGTTTTATGGCACTAGGCAAGGCTTTGGGAGACCTTGATATAGTGTCCTGATTCACTGCAAATTATTCATGTGACCAGATGGAGGCCATAATCACTTCAGATATCTGATAACTGGGCCTTATATCCCAGGGATTTCATGAAAATAAAAAGATCAGCGACACAGAAAATACTCCAGAAATGGGGGTCATATGAATAGCCATGATCATATCTGCATGGTCTTTTGCATACAAACAAAAGTGAGTCCACCTGTGTCCCCAGCCAACCAGGAATCCTGGAGCTATCTCTTCATCTCATTATCTCCTCATTATGGCCTCAAGTTGCATCAGGGGAGGTTTAGATTGAAAGAGTGGTCAGGCATTGGAAGGCTGCCCAGGGCAGTGGTGGAGTCCCCATCCCCGGAGGGGTTCAAAAACCATGTAGATGTGGCACTTCGGCTTAGCAGGAACGATGGTGATGCGTTTACGGTTGGACTTGACTATCTTAGAGGTCTTTTGAACCTTAATGATTCTATGATCTGCGGGAGGGTGCCTTGGTCCTGCCTTCAACTGCAGGTTCCTGGTTCCCACTCTGCTTGGAGCATGGATAGAACGCAGGGCGAAGTCTGCCTGCAAAGAACTGGCATCAGACTTCAGAGCAGACCGCCATCAGTAAGATTTACCATTCCTGCAGAGTACTAGGGAGTGGGACATGATGATACATATCAACATTTTTAAAGCTGAAGTGGAATTGAGAAGAAAATGCAACTTTGTAGACAAAAAAAGTGAAGGACTGTTGGGCTGAATTTGGGAAGGGAAAAATGGAGTGAAGTAGAAAAAAAATTAGCGTGTGTAATGTTCAACAGCAGAAACAGAATACACTGGGGTTCTTCTATCTCCCACAATTAAAATGAGGAGATGTATCAAAAAAGGCAAATTTTAAAATTGCTTAGAAAGATTTCATTGTCACAAGATCTACTGAAAGCCACCTGGGGAATGCAATACAATACCTAGGTAGCTAAACGACACAGCCCCTGTGCTCTACTCAGATGCCGAATTTTCTTCCTAGATTTTCAAGACTTGTGCATTTTAGTGCCTTTAACTGTGTATGCCCAGCTTGACACTGCTTTCAAGCTTCTTTCCACAGAGAGGGGTAATGCTAAACCCTAAAATCACAGATTTTCAATGCATCTCCAGTGGAGAAATAGAAAATACAGGCATCCAAGAACACTGACCTTTGAAAAGCATGACCCTAGAGGACAGCTGGGAGAAAAGGAGAGTGGCAAGACCTGAAGGACCGTGTAGCAGCAAGGTGTGCAGTACCTTAAGCATACCTTGGAGAAGCAAGTAGTGGAGAAAATGGCTGCATCAACATTTCCAGCATGGTTTTTTTTTCCCCTTGAAGAGTTTCCCAGGAACAATGGTGGCACTGTCAGATGAGCAACGGCATCCAGGCTCTAGCTGTATTGTCCTGCCTGAAAGGTGCAAAGAGTCAGGATTAGAGTTGCAAATCTGTTCCATTATCCCCGTTGTTAAAATGAGAATGTGAAACAGCCTGGAAAATGCAGGAATACCTGATGTCAAATGGTATGTATTACTAGTACTTTCCAAATCCAGCTTTTATAATAACACAGAAGGGTGCCTTTACATATGCCAAAACCCACGCCGAAGCCACAGCTTTTTCAATACATGCATCTTCTGCAACAATCATACACTTACAGGATTAAAGTTTATAAGAACAGCTAAATGGAGAGAGCTCTGCTCACCTGCCAAGCAGTAATTCCTTCAAGCTTTCCGCCGCCTCTGCAGACACTGAACAGGGTACCCCGCCTGGTGCACGACGTTGATTTGGAAGGTGTGGTTTTGTATGGCGAGCAGGGAAAGTCTTAAAGCCAATGCTCAGTTGTGTATTTCCACTTAATCTTTTCAGAGTGGAGTGGAAACTAATAATTAGCATGTGCTGAGGCTCGTTTCTTTTCCTAATTTAACAGTTGTACGCTTGGATCTTAGGGCACAGGAGGAGCTGTGTACAGAGTGTACAAAGTCTCCCAGGAATAAGCTGTGTGCCTTTCACTCTGGGTGTGCTGCTTCTTCATCAAAAGATTGCTCAGCAAAGTTGACATCTGCAAGACAAACATGTAACTTCATCTGGCTTTGCGTACTATACATACATATACACAAAAAATGAACCAAAAAGTGACTTAGAAGTGGTTATTCATTAGGCAAAGAAAAGCTCTCCAGGGTGCAGACTCTTTTCTCAGTGAGGTTCCTGGCACCCGCAGCTTTCTGTTACTTTTTTATTAAGAAATGAATTAAATCCATATTTTTCTCATTTCAGTAAGTACCTTTATGATGTCCAAACAACTCCAACAATGATATCATCTGTCTCTCTTCTCCGGGGAGGAATGTGGGCCAGACTGTGACATTCCTGCTCATGCCTGGAGCACAGAGCCTCACACCAAGGCGAAGGCAGCAAGTCTCACTCCTTGGGGGGGAAACGCACGTCACAGCACCGTCTGCTTTATACCGTACCTCCTACAGATCCCTCCCTGTTCTTGAGAGCTGTATAACACCATAAATTAAGAGTTAAGGCCTGAATCCTGCTAAGCCTGATCTCTGCAGGCAGATACCCAAGGCTGTTCTTCAGCGGGATGTGCTCACCAGTAAGGATCTGCCCATATGGATCCCATTTCTCCACAAGTACTCTCTTCAGGATACGTACAACATGTAGCATAATTGGGCTGTTGTCCTCGAAGCGGCCTCTGATTTAGTAAAACAGATGATTCACCTTCAACTTATTAAGTCCCCAGTTCAGGAAGGAGGTCAAGCGTGCCTTTAGTTGGCTGCCTGCGTAATGGTGGGCCGGCCAGGACGGACACAGGTCCAAGCTCCCCAGCACCATCAGCCTCCTCCATGCTTTGCGCGAGGGACCCATTCTGGCAGCAGCACAAAGCCCTCCAGTTCATGTCTGCTCAGCCTGACACAGCTGCAGGCTGGCGGATGGGGATGGAGGAGAAGATCAGGATCCCATCTGGACTTAGCTAGTACACAGGCTTGGAGCATCACACCACCAACCAACCTGTGCCCTTGACCAGCTCTGTCATGCATTTCCCATCACACTACCAACCAACCTGTGCCCTTGACCAGCTCTGTCATGCATTTCCCATCACGCTACCAACCAACCCGTGCCCTTGACCAGCTCTCTCATGTGTCCCCCCACCCCTCTCCTGCTTCCCTCATGACCCAAACCCAAGACCCGTCCTTCCCAACATCTCCCAAACATCTTCCCTTCACCACGTTAGCACATGCAAACTGTACAGAAATGCCCTGCTGCTTTACTAGGAGACGGCCATGAAGCTTTAAGTTCTCCTGCTCTGGGAGTGAGAGAGGACAAAAAAGAAAGGTGCTGGTGGTAAGTTCTTCCCCTCAAACACCAGGTCCTGTTGACAGTAGATGCTGAATCTCTCAGTGCCAGAATCTACCTGCTAGAAAACCCACAGAGGCTTGCAGGTCATGCCAGAGGTGTTGTGTTGCCGAGTAGACCTTCTCAGGGTTCTTCCAGGAACAAGGAAAGACAGTCCTTTCCCCAGATCCTCAGATGTCCGCTAGCTGAAGAGGCAACAGAAGCCGAATTTTCAGACTCTTTATCAGTCTTGTGTGTAGTCCCAGCTGCTGACTGTAGACCATCACAGATGATCAGAGACTCAGTAATCACCTCTCAGTGAAAGATGCCATGAGACACCTGGAATTATTGGCAGATGTGCTGAACTGCCTCCAGCCCTGGCTTTCACAGGGATCTGTTTTTAAAGGTAAATCAGCGTTGCTCAGAATCTTTTAGTAGAGGTAGAGCTGTCACAGGCCTCCCTCCTCCAGGTGCTGCAAGGCAAGCTTATGCTCTAGTCTGGACTCCATCTGGTATGCTTGCAGGCTTAGAGCATGGCTTCTCAGCAAGAAGGATCCTTTGCTGCCCAAACAAATGTCTTTTTATAGTGTTGCTGCTGCTGGAGCACGTGCTCATGATGCGTGAGGGTTTGTGGGATGTCTGCAGATACTACTGGTGGCTTTTAAGCCATCCTTTGGTCTGTACCCCAAGTTCTACAACCAGGAAACTAATTTATTCCTAGAGTATTGATGTCTATTAACATGCATGCAGGGTCATTGGGAACCTTAGGCAAAACACTGAGGCAGTAGCCACTGTAGCCCAAGAGCATTATCTACTGTAAGATCACATGGGCAGTCACATAGCTTACTCACTGACATATTTAACCTTGGGACACTACAAAACAGAGGAACAGGGGACCACACGGGCACCTGTTCTGTCACTGCTGCACTGCCTCTCCTCTGTCTCAATGAACAAACTTTACTCGTCCCTGCCTCGCCTTCCTGGAGACTTCCAGGGATAACTGCTGCCAGCTAAAGCAGAAGACACACAGGTACGTTTTTTTTTAAAAAAAAGCAAGCTTGCTACACAAAAATAAATTAATAGAAACATTGGACAACTATGGCAATAATAAAATGAACAATTATTTCATTACAGAACATTGAATTCTATTCAATGAACAGTGTTCTTTTGCAAAGTAAAGAAAACTCAGAATGAACACACACATATTTTGAAACTGCTGTAGATCTGCCTAAAACTTCCAACTCCATTTTTTTTTGCTGATGTGCCACTACTCACACATAGGCAAAACGTTGGGGAGACTGCTATTCTTTGTAAGAACTGTTTTCCTTAGGGAAAGTAGGGAGCATTAGAGGTTTGGAAATTACTGAATGTTAAGCCTACTTTGGGATAACACCTATTGTTATTCCAGGTTAGCAACTGGTTTTTGAAACAGATCCAGTAAAGAGATTTATTTTCACCTTCTTGGAGTAAAGGGATGTTTCTGGCAACGCTGAGATTTGCAGTGTTGCACAGAAACCAAGTGCAGGAGGAACAGGATAGCTGCACCCAGAATCATTAAGTGGTTCTGGTCCTCTGCTTCTTTACAGCAGAACCTTGGCAGTCAAACAAGCAGTTACAGGATTTCTGCAGCCAGTGACAGAAATAACACTACAGGAGATAGAAAGCTACATGCTACTTTTCGAAGAAGTAACAGTGACTTTTAACAGGACCTCTGTGTATAGGAAAAGGAAATAGAGTTTGTACATTGTTAAAACAAGCATTGCTTTCACACAACAATCAGCTGAGCAGCTAAGGAAAATCCACTTTCGCTAAGATACATTAATTTTTCAGCAGTGATACTTTGAATAATTTCAACAGACATATTGCTTCATTACACAGAATGTGCCAAAAAGCCAGGTCAAAGCAAGGTAAATACCTCAGATACACCCTGGAAATACATACTGCCCTGAATCAGCAGGGTATTTAAGCTGACAATTCACTATGTCTCAAGAATCTGTTAAAAACAAAAAAGGAACCAAAATTTATCTTCAGTGATTATTTGTCCCATTTTCAGACACTTCTCTGTCAGTCTCTGACCTGCTCTAGCAATAGTGTTCTCTTAAAAATTATATTACTGGACTCCACTTTGGTCACATCCTTTCTCTGCACCCCCAGAAATAAGATGCAAGCCACTCTAGTTTCAGGAAATGGTTTTTCTCCACATAAATCTCCCAAGCTAAAGGTGTGCCCACCACCGCAATCCTCTGCTCCTCCGCACCCTGCCGAGCCATCACTACTCAGACTATCTGCTACAGGTGCCCAAGCAAGGCACCGTTGTGCCTAAAAAATGAGGCGTTCTGCACCAACAGGACAATTCCAACAGGCTAAATAAGGAGCTTTCGATTGATTACAGACAATCAAGGTATCTCTGTGAATGGCTCTACAACGATCGCGCACAACAAGCGATCAAGGCTCTTGGAGCCAGCTAATTAGCAACGCTAGTCACAACTGTAGGTCTCAGCTGAGCTCCAGAAGATGCTTCAGTAGCTTAAGGAGTGTTTTTACTGCATTTCCCTTCTTCAATTTGTCTCAGTACATCGGTCAAAAAGATCTTATTTACACAGTCAGAAAGCAGCCTTCAGTTCTTTTGGCCAATTATATGGCACTGGGTATTAATTTTCCTTCTCTGATTACGCCCGTAAGCCTGGGCTCACCCAAATTGACTTTACTGATATGGAGCTCACAGCCTCAGAGGTCACAACCACCTCGCATTGCTGTCTTTAGCAGGGGAACTCACAGACATTCCCAGGATGGGAAAGATCTTTTTATTTCTTTATTTTATAAAAATTGTAATTAATATCTTCTTTTAAAAAGACAATTTTCCATATGACTTCTAATTTAAAAATGCTTTTTCTTCATAGCATCAACATAGGTTTGGGCTATTTTCACATATTCAGAGAAACAGAGCAAGCTATTAGCTATAACACTTTATACTGACTGAGGCAACAGTTGCATTAACATGAAAGCATGCCAGAAAGCGTAACACAAATAGCAGTGGGAAGAAAAGATAATACTTCTTAAGAGAAATTTTTACTACTCCAATGTAAATAAAAGCTCCTGAAAGCATTTTTTAAGATGTACATAGCCACTTTAATATCCAAGCTTACTTAGTAAAGGGTTTTTTTCTCAAATTAATTCTTACTGTTTGACTGCATTAAAACATCAAGAACTGTATTTGTCATAGTCTGTACAATCACTCAGTTTTCTGTTACTGGGGGCCTTACCCACTGCAACTGGGAAGTACACAAAAGGACAACTGTAAATAAGTTATAGGATTGGCATGCATCAGGACAGCTCCAAAACTTCACTTTTCAACCATTTCAAATTTAACCTATCTCCACTAGTGCTATCTCAAAATAATTACAAAAAAAAACCTTCAGCAGAACGTACAGATCAGAAGTGTCATTACACAAAGTCTCCTGTGTCTTAAGACAATGCCACTCACTAGAACTGCAAAAGCAATGGAGAAAAAAAGTGCCAAAACTAAAAGGTACCTTACAAAAGAATGCACATTCTCAGGGAGGCACAGCTTCACTAAGAAATACAATACTATGTAAAAAGCAATTCACATTTTATTTTAAATTGCAATAAACTGTACAAAAATGTTTTATTCTTGCCAAAAATAACGACAATATTTTCAATCTTACTTCTAGACAAACAACAGACTCTTATTTTAATCTTTCCTGGGTGTTTTACAAATAAACAGACAATAAGATGCACGATTTTGAGTTGGGATGGAACGATCAGATTTAAACATTTGTGGAATAAAATTTAAGTTTGTAGTGTCTTTTAGGAATTTCAGCACTCCTGCCATGCCTGTTAAAAGCCTAAAGAAGAAGGGTTTGTGTCTCACACAAAGGAATGTAAACAGCCATTGAGAGATTAAAGAGGTTGGCTTTTCGACTGAAACCATAAAGGTACCTCTATACCACTAACATTCACTTTACAAGAACAGTCCACAGCACGAGGATCGTGCAATAGCTGAATCCACTCTCCAAAATGCCAGTTAAATACACATCAAAGACTTTTCTTTAAATTTTCCAAAAAGAATAAAATCCTAAGTAACAGAACTAAAACGGATTACGCCTTTTGACATTTTTAGGTTGTTTTTTTTTTCTTATCCTAATTCATGAGCGAATATGTAACAGCCCCATCAGATCTACAATCACAATGTACTTTTTCCAAGATGCAATAAAGTAAACGAGCACCTAGCTAAGTCAATCGGATGTAGAAAGCCAAGAGCATGGGCTTACTTTCAGGCTTGGTTTTGTTCGCATAACACATTTAATGCAGACTAACAAAACATAATTTGGGTCACTGACCACAGCTTCTTCAGTCTGAGACCTAAAATTGAAATACAATTGCAGTGACTTTTAAGATTTCACAGTTTTTTTTCCCATCAGCATTGAAACTTAATTAAAAAAAAGCTGTTTCAACAGATGGGTTAGAGCTTAAAAAAACTAAGCATCTTCCGTTACTTCAGAGTTGTTTGAGGGAATAAAGTCCTCTTGAAATTCCACTTTGTCTGGATAGAGTTTAATGTAGGTGTCCACCATTAAATCTAAGTCATGTTTTATATCAAAGTTTATGTTCAGCAAAGCTAGGTTGCTTGACCTTTGCCCTGTCAAGGTGTTTTTCAAGTACGCCTTTAAGCGCTTTCGTCCTATTTCGTATTTTTCATTCTCCACCTTCATCACTGGAAGTATGCACAAGACTTTAAGCAATGCGTAAACATTAGGGAAAAACTTTATGTCAGGCAAGTGAAGTGCTTCATAAATAGTAGCTGGAAGTTCAATATCTTTTCCTCTGTGCTTCCACTTGATCCTCCAACAATGAAGCTCAGCAGAAAGTGTATCTGGATTAGGCAAGTCATTTTTGTACATGTCAGCGTGATGCTCCTCGGACGTATTGAATTTGAGCTGCCCCATGACTGAGGGCACTAATGATAAACACTTCAGAGCTTTTAAATGTTGTTCTGAGAATATGTCTTTCAATTCTTGAATAATATGCTCCACTGTGGGGACACTAAGGATTTCTTTGTAGTAATTTTCTGACGTTACCTCAGAGTTCAAGTTCCCCTGTTGTGCCCTGCGAAATTTTCCTGGGAGTTTAATTTGTACATCCAGTTTCGTAGCCAAATTTGTTGCTTCCTCAAACCAAAATTCGTGGTAAACTTCAATATTCTCCATCACTTCATTCAGAGAATGCAACACTGCTGTTAAGCTGCTAGCTGCAAAGAACACATCTGATGTTTGTCCTTGGAGATTTTTTCCGAATGCTCTCGTAAAAGACAGAACATTTTTCAGAATTACGATAGTGACAATGAAGTCAAAATCTGTTAATGCACTTGAAAGTACAAACGCTCGACCAGCAATAAAGCTGTTCCACCTGACGGATGAGTCGCTGCTTACCGCATCCAAACACAGTACCAATGCTTGCATGAGGTCCACTAAAACCTCGAAAATATCGTGCCTGCCTGTCCACTGGGAACGGCAGATCTCCTTCAGCTCGTTACCCTTCTCCTCATTGCTCTGAAAAAGAACAGAAATTGTGTTGTCCAGTTCTACTAGTAATTGTGGAGACTGATTAAAAAGACAGCAAACTTCTTCGATTGTTCCTAACGCAATGGAAACACCAACAACAGGAACGGATTTTGCCAGCCAAACATTTAAGGCACAAGAGGAACACAACGTGTACACAGCTTGTGGATACTTTTCCAACAGTCTTGTAGCCACAACTTTCATTTTAGAAGCAAACCCACTGGAGACGATGTAGGCTTGACCTCGACAGTACTCCATGTTTAGACCCCACTTTTCAGTAATAGTCGTGTGGAACTTTACAGCTAAAATTTCAGGATCAGCCTCATATGGCAAAAACCCTATGAATTCTTCTCTTAGATTATGAGAATCATCAACGAATCTCACCAACACCGGCAAATGTTCCTCTCCCGCTATGTCTACTACTTCATCGGTGATAATAGAAAAGAAGTGCGAGTCTCTTACTTCCCTCAGTGTCTCTTCTCTAACACAGCTTTCACAGATCTCAAGCATTTGCTTCTGCTGAGTTTTCGAACAATACTCAAGATTGACTGCAGTCATCTCAAATCGTTTCCTCAGAACTTCATCTCCAGCATTTATTCTGTATTCCAGTAGAGCCTGAAAGTTATCTGAAGTAAAAATACCTTCCGGAAGCTCATCAACATTATGGCCATCCAAAGGAATATTTTGTTTACCCATCAGGATCAAAATTTCAAACAAAGATTTAAGGTAATCTTTGTTTTCTCTTTCTTCCACTGTTAAGGGGACAGCTTTTTCCTCTTGTTCTTCCCCCCCTTCCTCCGAGACAGTATTTTGTTCATTGCTTTCGTTCAATTCTTGAGTTGCCTGCTCCCGTTCAAAAGCTTCATCAACTACAAAATGTAAAATACTGTAAGTGTCAAGATAACATGAATGAAACATAACATTTGCTTTCCCTTACTATCCCCATTACCTTAGAGTTACTGGAGTCCAGAGCAGAAAGCTTCTAGTTTAGAAGTGAATGAGTATTTTGGAAAGAGTTTAGACTGGCTGTTCGAACTGTTTGAACAAAGCAGGAACTCAATTATCCTCCCGATACATACAAATTTACAGTTATCTGTCCTGCATTACATTGCCAGCCTTAGTAAACACAGCTTTTACAAACTCAGTTATTTTGCCCACTTACTCTTTTGTTGCTTCAGTGTTCTTATTTCATCTTCACTCTTTAAAAAAGAAAAAAAGCCCCAAACTTATATTGATGATAATGTTTAGCGCATGTTCTTAACACATTAAAACACATCAAGATTAGATATAAGCATTGTGAAAAGACCATTTAAAGAGCGTTAATATTTACCAAAAAGTGCTAGAAAGTCCAAGAGAAGCAGGTTTCTTCAGGTAGTTTATTGCTGCCACAACATACATCTACTTATTACATAAGAATAGTTTGCTACTATAGCTACTCCCATACTTCTAGTATTAGGGAGTTTGTTCAATATGTATTTTGTAATTCTTAGTAAACAGATTACATTAAAGAATTCTGTTTCAATATGAACGTGCACTGTCAGTAGACAATCATCTTTAACTCTATTTTCAGTCAATACACAGACTCCATCAAACTCACAGAGAAATATTTAGAAACGGTTTGTAATTTTGCAACATATAAGCAGAGTTTAGGAGTTTAATTCCTCTTAATTGTCAGCATACTTATAACCACTATAAATGACAGAAAAAAGGTATCCACAAGACACAGTTCCACAAAAAACTTTTTGATCTTGGTTTTATACATGGATCATCTTTTCAGAACAATAAGCTAAAACGAGCACACATGACTTGGCGCAGACTTCAAGTGTCAAAGAGGTGAACTGAAGATCACAATCAATATGTAGCAAGAATTTCAGGGTACCAAGCATAAGTTGTACTCAGTTAGCACCGCAATAACAAGCAAAAGGAAGCTATGCACTTTCTTTGGAAGACAGAATCAGCTCTGGAACAACACATTTCATTTTCCAGATTGTTTCACTAAACCTTCCTCAGTAGATAAAATTTATATCAGCACAATATTTGGGCACTTAAATTTTAATCAACAAAAAGACACTAGAATAGGCAATACAGAAAATGCAAACATTCAAGTGCTAAATATTATTATTTGACACTTTTAAACAGAAGTTTCACATAAACTTACTTGCCTTTTTTTTAATACTAACAAAATTAAAAAAACTTACATTAAAAACTTACCAGCTCTTTTATCCTTTTCCTATGTCTGCTGTGGGGATTGTTCAAATGACTCGTAAGGTCAAATATAGTTGGCACAGCATTATCCCGTAAAACCGTTCTGTAAGGGCTCTGTAGGAAGACAGACATCTAGATTAGGGATTTATTTGGGAAATTGTCACTGCGTGTGCACAAAACCCCCCCGGAATTTCAGATGCCATGCTTTTTCTTTTTTGTTAATGTATTTTCACTTTCTGATGTTTCAAAACAGACAGCTATGCTACGCTATTCACATTTTGGGATATCAAGAGAACATTGAAAATGAGAAGAGAGATACTAAAGAAAACCCCAACCCAAACCATAAATACTTTTTATCTTCACAACAAAGACCCCAGACACCATAATTTTAATTTACTACAATATTATGATTCTTTAAAAATAAACATTCTGGATAAAAAGATATTTAAGCATCAGAAAGCAAACATTTTGTTACTAGTAAGCTTTCACTTATTTCACAGTTCTAGAAACCATCACACAAACTTTTTTATGTGAAAATGCTGTTTTATGTAGACTTATGAATTCCACAAAACACTACTGTGAAAGATCATATTGAAGGAAAATTTATCTATCAAATGAGCAGGAGGAAGAAAATACATCTAGATGGTCACATAAATGTTCGTAGCAGTTAAAAATATTTTAAGTAAAATTTAATATTTGGAAATACTGTAAACGTACGTTGTCTAAGCCAACTAGTTTCTAGTACATACAAAATCTTAACTGATGACATTTATACCTGTCATTAGACTGAAATACATTTTAAACAGAGTTTCATCAAGCTTCATTTCACATTCAGAATTACTTCCCACATTCATTTGCACGATTGTTTCTGGGATGCTGGCTAATCAGAGACCCTGTCACGTGTAATACCAGCAGGAGCTCAGAGTCTGACCTGCATATTTTAACTATCCTTCGTAACTAAAGGACTGATTTTGCCTATGTATCAAAGTGAAATTCGGCCTAGAAATTAAAACTTAATACAAAGCCCCAAGTCCACTGTTCCCTACAGTTACATAAGCTGTTAAAATCAACATTATCTTGTTAACAACAAGAATTGAAAGGTATTACTTCATTAACAGGAAACAGTGCCATGATTTTAGCTGGATAAAGTATATCAGGAAACAAAAGCTTGACAGAGGCAAAAAATGTTTAAATCTCTTGGCCACAACAGAGTGTAATTTCACCTAATCACACCATGCACACACTTCAGTAACAGCACATTAATGATTTTAAATAGAGGTATGCAAACTTACATACTTACACCCAATAAATTTATATAATGTTGTAACATCTAATGACAATAAACAAAATGAGCATTGCTTTGTATGAAGAAAGAACTGCAGTGAAGACCAGGGCTCCACAAACATATCAAATCAGCAGGAGCAGCTCTGCTTTCCTCCTCCCCGACTGCTCATTTCCACCTCATCCTTTGTGCCGACATCTGCGAGTCTGTGTGGTGCTCTGGACCATGACAATGATCTCAATTAAGATGAAGAGATTAATTTTCCCAGGGACCCGTTACCCAGGGGATCAAAGACTGAAACGCAGCACACTGATGAAAACCGTTAGTCATGTTTGGCAAGACACAACAAACAAATGCTTGGTTTTACTTACACTTCTACATATCATAGAAGTCTCAAAATGTTTAGCGCACAATCTGTAATGCTTGTTGAGTTGATCTGGAGTTTTATCTTCTAAATCCGCCCTTCGACAGTTCTCTACCCATCTTTGACACCTGCATGTAAGCAAAAGAATTAGCTAGTTTTAAGATAAAACAAAATCCCCTACAATTTCAAAGCGTACTCGGAACCAGAGTGCAGTGAGCCCTGCCATTTATGTGAGGCTGTACACCTTCCATTGTAACATACCATCAAATCTATTTAAACATTTGTTTTTCTCCTTTTGCTCACCACTTAACACAGCCCCAACAAACTCAGGAATCTTTTCCCTCTATATATTCTTGCCTTTGTCTTACAGACACACAGCAGACTAACGCAGATGGTCATGAAACCTGACCATTTAATTCTTAAGAATTTAATCTTAAAAACCGAAGTTAAAAAGAGATGCATTTGTAGACTAAAGTCATAAAGGTTATGAAGGCAACTATTAAAATAGTTGTCTGCTCTGCCTCCCTCCAAAATAGAGCATTTTTCTTATTTATTGTGGTCATTGGGGAGTTCAGAGTAGATTTCTGAAAAGTGAAATAAAAATAAAAAAGCAATCATTGTACAGACAGTACTCACACACCTGAAGTAGGATTTTGTTACATACATAGTTTTACAACATTTACTTCTGCTTTGGATTACTTCTCTGAGATACAACACAAAGCTGAAGAAACACTTCCCCTACTACTAGGGCTCCTTTTAGATATGCAAGATACTGTTTCCTCTGGCAAGTAAACCACCTGCAGTAATTGACGCAAATGCAATAGTCATCTTCTGTTTCCCCAACGGGGTCTATCACTTTCTTGCTACGTATTTTTGAGCAACAACATGCATAGACTGATTCCGCACAGCTGCTCCAGTAAAACTCATCTGCTATTTGATTTGTGCAGTGTGTGTGTGTGTGTGTGTATGTATAAATTAACACGACTCCAGGAGCTATTGATATCTCTGTATTCAAAAGTTCTAAAAAAAGTCATTTCCTTCCTGCAAAAATAATCCTCTGAAGCAGCATTATTTCAACGCACTTGCTTACAACCTGTGTCACCACAGAGCCACCAATTGACAACTGCACATAAGTAAACAGAGTTGAAAACACACAATCATAGAATGCTTTG
>Ga0181612_114471_pt1 | contig 15610 bp, 8 predicted proteins | sample HoacroProtozoa21_FD_119630 | JGI IMG/M metagenome (GOLD analysis project Ga0181612, IMG submission 119630) | Hoatzin crop microbial communities from Cojedes, Venezuel. Combined Assembly of Gp0051906, Gp0051904, Gp0051908 | reverse complement strand
GGCAATATCCCCTTCCCCCTTCGAACCTAGTTTAAAGCCCTCTCAATGAGCCCCGCCAGCTCGTGGCCAAGAATTCTTTTTCCCCTTTGTGATAGCCGAGTTCCACCTGTTGCCAGCAGGCCCGGTGCTGTGTACAACATGATTGAACCATAAGCCAAGCAAGCACTGAAATAAATTATTTAAAAACCTATAGGACAAATTGAACAGCTGTTTTGTTATATGAATCATTTGTAAGTCACATTAGTTAAATCATCAAGCAATTGATTTTAAACTGGTCTGAAACTGGTTGCTTGTGCAGGGTAAATTGACTTTTCGTATCTGTCACGATACGTATTTACTTCTGAAGATAACCATCATTCTTGGTTGGGGGTGAATGAAGCTTGTGGTATTGCTGCAGAAAATTCTTCCCTTAAAGCATTTAAGGGAATGATGTGTTGCGAAGAGCTTCCTACTGTAACTTGCAAATCTAAAGAATATGCCTGGTTACTAATGCTCAGCCCTAAGATTACATTCCTTGCACATAATTCCTGTTGAATGCAGTAGAAAAAAGTCAAATCAGAGCTAATTTTACTGTTTTACAAATGTTTAGCAACACCAAACTTTGTGCATTTTAAGTAACAGTTTATAGTGAAACATACTACTTCAAAGGTTCTGGTGAGATTTCTTCCAAAATGGGCATTATAAGATACCTTCTGGGGGACAAGTGATGATTCTTGGATGCCATCCATTTTTGACACGTGTACTTGACAGTATCTTTAGCAGCTTGACTCATCTGCAGTAGCTTTAAGAGCTATTCCAGTAGCTGTTGCTATGTACAATGTACTGCCATCAATGTGTCTCAGGAAGTGAGGGAGGGGGAGTGGGACTGAACAGAGAGCTTGGTTACTCTGGGGTAGAAGAGTCAACCAAAATTCCTCAGCTTTGAGAATTTACCTCTGCTTCAGTCAGAAAGGGAAGAGGAGGTGGTATGGCTTGCTCATATCCTTGTGGTCCCAAAGGGAATGAGTTAGCCCAGATTGGTTTGGAACTGTGAAGGAGGAGTAGGAAGTGGAAAGGTAAATGCATGCGCTTATGGAGTACCCTTAACTTCGTGGTATGTCTGCCACAGTGTCAGAATAAAAGCAATTCCCTTTGAGATACATTGTGAAGCTACTTTGTCTAAAATCTTATTGAAGACAGCTGCTTGTTTTTTTTTCTTGTCCATTAGCTGCAAGCTAGCAAGAGTCAAATTAGAGTTTTAAGAAGCTGTGCCACCAAAGTATGCTAATTTCAGATGATAGGGAGTTACCTTGGTTTCCTCAATTGCTATAATAAGTAAAATAATTTTACCTAGACCTGCACTGCTTCTGTTGATGTGCTAATGCAGGTGCTTTCCTAATACTTCACAGATGGAGAGTGAAGTTAATCACAGCATTCGGAAAGTGTGGAATGGATACAATGGGACAAATCCTGATGCAGCCAGTCGTGCTATTGACTATGTACAGAGGCAGGTAAGATTGCGAGACTCATAGGAACTTTTTCATCCTTTCTGTCCTTAAAGCACAGATGCTGTGTTGCTCTGCTACTTCTGTAGCATATCTTCCTCCATTTCTACAGATTAAGGGAACAGCTGATCAGTCAATAAATAGCTTAACTTGGTTAAAAGTAGTAGAATTATGGCATTGTTGATGGGGAGATGCATTTTGCCTAGTTGGCTACCTACGAATCAGTGTTTAGATTGAAATATTTAGTAGTTACGTGTTTTTCTGCAATGGAGTATTGCAGAATGTTCTCACGTCTGCACAGATTTATCTGGAACATGCTGGGGAGAAAGCAGTGTTCTTGGTTCTAGCTGAAGGCTAGTGTCGCAAGCCTCTGGATTTAAGGCTAAAAGAACCAATCAGACTTAAGGAAGATTCAGGAGCTCTCAACATGCTTACAATTGCATGAATTTAATAAGTTGTCTAATATTTGCATATTAAATGTCTAATGCATTGAAGTTAGTCAATACTACCAATTAATACCTTGCTTAAAATCCCTCCTGAAAGGGAAGAAGGATAAGAAGCTGGTAAATTGAAACTTAGGGCAGTACCTGTGTTTGAGGCTGCACTGTACACAAGAAAACTCCAAGGAGTGCAATAGAGCATGTGCTGTCAGCAGAATGGAACAGTATGTATTTTTAATTGGTCCATTCCTGAAGGCTTTCTACATGGCTGCGTAGGCATGTGACTATATAAAATTAACTCCAATTCTGCACCACAGTTATCTGAGAAGAGCAAACACTGGTTCATGCCAGAACTGTGTCTAGAAAGCAAAGGTTTTTTTCAAGCATCTGTTGTAAGCTTTAAGGATAGAGCTGTTCGAAGCCAAAAATAAAGCTTTTGTCTTGTCTGGGAGGCATGAGGGAAAAGTGAGTTGTCAAATGTTCCCCAGGAACTGGAATTTCAAGTCTGTATTTTGTAAGGAGTATCTTAAATGATTTAAGGTTATAGGCCCCTTCACAGTACAAGCAGTCTGTGATTTCCTTAAGTAACTGTCAAATTATCTGGGTTACTCAAGTAACAAAGGTAGCCTAATCTTAATATGCTTGTGTTATTGGTATAGCAATTAGAATTGCTGTCTCATCTCACTTCTTGACTGATAAACACGTTGGCTTTTTACTTGCATGTGTTTTCAGCTGCACTGCTGTGGGATCAGTAACTATTCAGACTGGGAGGATACTGTCTGGTTCAAACAAACTAAAAATAACAGCGTGCCACTTAGCTGTTGCAAAGCATCCCTCAGCAATTGTACTGGAAGTTTGACCCGCCCAATGGACCTTTATTCTGAGGTAAGACAACCAAAGTATGAACTTGTGTAGCCATGTGATTTTGCTGACAATCATTTAATTTTCTTTTTAGTGGGAGCATGAGATCTTGGGTGTATTTGCTTTACCAGGAAATAAGCGTGGCTGCTAGAGGGGAAAAAGGCCTCTCTTGTGTTTTCATCTGTGATATACTAAGTAATGACCTTTTTAAGTGTTTGGACTATGTTTCTGCCCTGTTTGATGCTTTTGGGGTTGTTTTTTTGGTGTGCCTCAATGTGGTTGCCAGATGGATGTATAAGAAGTCTTCTTGTTTTAGGGGTGTGAGGCTCTGGTTGTAAAGAAGCTGCAGGAGATCATGATGTACGTCATCTGGGCAGCACTAGCATTTGCTGCTATTCAGGTAAGAGTATTCTTTAGCTGTAAACTCTCAAAAGAAATTCTAAACTGATTATTACAGGTATGCATAGGATGAAAGCTTTAGTCGCTGCTTGGTTTGGGGGATAAATGAACATCAGTCAAAAGGATCTAAACACTTTAATACAGAACTCAACCTTGCATGGTCTAAAAACTACTGTGTGGATGTATATTCTGTTAGATTTGAAGATAGCTGAACAGTCAGTGTTACACACAGTAATCCACTAGAATGTAAATTCTAAATTATTTCTTGAAAACTAATTGTCTAAATATGAAGTATCATGAATGTGCTCTGATGGCATTTAACACTTGAAGAATTTGCATAGTATTGGAATTTCCAGCCATAAAGCAGTTAGCTCATACTTCATGCCATTTTAGAGGTACATCAGCTTAACTATGCTTCATGGCATACAAATAGTGTCAGGACCACTCAGGAGATACACCAGGGTTTTTGATAGCATACTCTGCTCATGTTCAACTGAACTCTGCATTGTCTTGATGGTATCTTGGTTTCTGGACTTAAGAAAAAAAGAGTTCTGAACTGCAGATGCTGCCTACTTAAAATTGAGCACACATTCCTGTGAAAACCTTAATTGTTGCAGTTACCCAGGTTATAAAAGTAACTGAGGAAACAGACTAATGTGTATCTCGGTATTCGTTAAGGGCTTTTTGTAAAAAGACTGGGACTTGTCTTCTAAACATGTCTGTAAAATCAGAATTTTGAATGCTCATCAGTTTGGCAGGCTTAGCACATTAATCACATCATTTTCAGGCTGTGCCGTTGTTATGGCCTCTGAGAAATGTAGTACATATGCGGAATCCCAAGAGACGTGAAAACTAATTTCAAAGTTACTTTTGTGCCCTTAATAGTATTTGACTTTGTGAACCATTGTACCTGTTGAGTCGGGCAGTTTAGGCACTGTTGTTTTCAAAAGCAGCTTTTAGGCTGGATTATATGTTTGAAGGTAAGCAATTTTTTTTTGCAAACAGTATTGGGAAAATATGGTCAAGTTTCGATTTCAGTACTACAAGGGTATACTCATAGGTAAAACTGTATACACTAATATTGTTGTGCTGTCCAGAACCAGATTACTTCAGCCATGGAACTTTAAATTTGGTGAGATCTGTGCTCAGTCTTCTGAAGGAAGGTGTTTTTTCTAATTGGTGTTCTTAAAACTTGTAATGGTTAAAGCAATGTTTAGTCTGCTTGAACACTGAAATATATTTGTGTAATGTGAATTAAGTTATTTACCACAGCCATGGTTACTGTGGCAGATTTTTTTATGTAGTGAAAAAAAAAAAGTATGTGATGAAGCTGGGTGAGGTGAATCTCAAGAGGAGGCATTATTCCTGGCTTTGGAGTTTGCAGGTTAAGTGGTCCACCCCAAAATGCATCCCAGCTGTTATCCTCTCTGGGATTGGGCTGGAACTTCTGATGTGCTTGCAGTGGAAGTATGGCTGCTTGCATCCTTCTGTTACTCCTGGCTCATCAGCTCTGGGGAAGCATGTTAGTTGTATCCCTTCTGCAGTGGGTGCTCTTTGATTTCTCCCCACAGGTCAGTAATCAAGCTGTTGGCAGAAAGTACATATTGCATAAGCAATTTGGCAAGAAAATAACATCAGAGAAAATTATTTGGTGCTGCAGTGCAGCATTTTGTAATCTTTCTGCTTAAAGTTAAAACAAGCTGTATGATACCTGTTTAGAAAATGAATAAAGATAAATATACGATACAGGGTGTTGGGAATGCCCTTGAAACTGCCATCTAGTAATATTCACTAAGCAGTAATCATATTTAAGTCTATCAGAGGTCTTATAAACAGTGTGGAGCAGAAATACAAGAATAAATTGACGTGTTTTGGAAACACATTAGTTTCAGGCAAGTTGATATTGAACAGCATTCAAACTTTTCTGTTATTTGTGGTCTGCAACTGAAGTCATAAATTGTGACACCCTCTTATTTGTAATACAGAATTTAAGTATGTACTTAGCCTGATTCTCAGCAAAATAGTCTGTGGGCTAATTGAAATGGGGGTAGGAATGTAAACTTCAGCAAGTGGCATGTAACCTAGGTCACGTCCTGTAAACTTAGAGGAGTAATTATGTTTTTCTTACCTCCTAGTGAATTTTACTACCTTTTTTACTCCCTTTCCTGTACTCACTGCATACAAGTCCACTCTGAACTGGTTGTCACTTCGTATGTTACGCAGTAAGGCTGTCCAAAGTTTGTTACTTCTGATGCTAACATTCAACAAATTCAGCCTTTCTTTAAAATAAAAAGATTAAGGAGTGGAGAATTCTTGCAAGGCTTGGAATCTGTGGAAAACTTAGCCTTTTCTGCATAGAAGTAGTTTTTGGTATGTTCATGTTTCAGTTACTATGGGGATCTTCCAGTGTGCAATAATTCCCTGGTTTCAACCACAGTAACAGCACAGAACTATTAATAGGAGGCAAACTGAAGGGAGCAAAGGCATTGCAGTGCAGTAGAAGTGCTACTTGATCAACTGCAGAGTTCATTCTTCAAGATAGTACCTTGCAATGACCACTAACTACAAAAGCTGAGCTTCGCATATGTATACAGCTAGTGAGCTTGTTCGTACAAAAAACTGACAGGTTTGGTGAAAGCAAACTGAATATAGTTACTGCTAGCAGGCAAATTTTGAAAACACACACAAAAAAAAAACCCCAAACAAAAAAGCACAAACCCAGAAATAAATGTTCTGACTGTAGGAGATGGGTCTAAACTTTTCTGAAAGTTGAACAGGGGTATGCACGGATCCTTGGTCAACACAGACTTGTAAAATAGTTTTGTTCACAGTGTTAGTAGCAATTGAAGAGAAACAGAATCAAATGCTTTTGGAAACATTTTAGAGGTGCTAGCATAGTTTAAAAAATGATGTACTGAAGTTCTGTAGAGAAAGTTGAAATACGAGGATTACTTCTGTGTTCATAGCAAATTCTAGGAATATGCTTAGTGCCCTCCTAAAGGATATAAATGGTATAAATAATAGCTCAAAATTTGATTGTATGAGTTCTTTATTGCAGTACCTGATTGTTTCGGATTTTACACAGCTCTGTATAAATTGAATGTCTTAGGTCATTGACCAGGTTTATCTATGTGTGAATAACTGTAAATGTGATGGAACTACTTTTGTTTATTTGATATACATGACTAGAATGAATTATAGCAAATGACTAAAGGAGGTGTCTTTCTGCAGCAAACTCTTCATTTTATCCTTGTTTTGAACAGAGAAAAATATGAAGTTTTTCTGCATGCAGGCTGCAAGCCATCTTCAGAGTTCTGTAGCCAATGGCAACTACCATAAACTCTCCATCTCACAAGTCTAACTTAGGGGGTTTTTAATTGTAGGTATTATCTCCTCACATAGAAGGGCTCTGTCCATGAAGAGTCATTATCTCTGTTTTATCTGTTACTCTGATGTGAATGTAAAATATATTTGGGAGTTAATCTGTGAACTGGAACCACCCAAGTACTGATGGAAAGCGAAGGAAGGTGCTGTTTTTACCAACAGGCTGAAGTGCCATGCTCTAGGTTACTCTCCGTTTGCTCATTTGAACCTGAGCTGGCTTCTGCTACAGATCCAAAGTGGATAATACACTCCAGACAAATAATATTATTAATCTTTACACCTGGTTCCTTTTCAGGAAATTAAAAGCTCATACTAGAATTTCATCATGCCTCTTTTTAGTCACTGCTTATTTAGACTTAAGATTTTTAAAGCATGCTCCCTTCAAGGCTTTTAGCTGATTGAATAATATGTTGCGTGTACCATCATTTAGTTTTAAAACTTACTGTACATGATGTTTACATCAGACCATTAAAGACAGCGAGTAATTCTCCTTTTGTCCTAGTGCTGTGTTTGCACTGGGTTTTTGCTGTATCAATGGAGAAGCTTTACACTTGGTTGTCTGCTCACCCATTTCATTCTTGTTTGCTCTCTGTTCAGGGTTTTTTTGGGGTAGGTTTTTTTTGTTGTTTTTTTAAGAAATGTATTTACCTTCTGGGTGATGCTTTATAATTCAGAGCTATGGCAGGAGCCTCTTGAAATATTTGCATCTCCAAATAAACTTCTATGCATATGACCAAATCAATAAAATCTCTTACTTTACGAGTAGCTATTGCCCATTATTATAGGCCATAGAACGCAATACTACACCTGATTATTTCTTTAGTAGGTTATTCTACCTTCAGTAAACATGCAACTTCTGTAAGTATCGTAGCCTACATTCCTGACTACATTCATCTGATTTAAGTCTTGTAAAAGTATACTGGGTGATCATACCCTAAATTGCTGCTAAACTTGCCAGCACAGTCATGGTACTGTGTTTTAACAGCAGGAAAATGTCTGAAAGTGAATAATTCACATTGGTCCTAAGCTTTATAATATGACGTGTTAACAGAGATTGAGCATTTGAAAGAGATTTCAGCAGTGAAGTAGGTTCATAAAACTCTAAAGTTTTGCTCTTTCACATCATAGCCGTTAGAGTCTAGTGCATTTGAACTTCGCTTTGATTTTTTCATATCAGATACAGTATCTAAAAATCTGCACCCTTCATTAAGAAAAAGAATAATTTTTCTTTCATCTGAATTATTGAGGCAGAATAGAAGTGGGTGACCAAAAAAAAAAAACATCTTTTGCTAAAGATGTCGAAGATAATCTTGCAAGAAGATAAAGGTGGAGTTTGTGGCCCTTGCCTTTTGCAGCAGGAAATGAAGTTTTTGAAGAACAATGCATTTGTTGCCATTTACCTTATGGACAATTAGGAAGCATGCTGACAATTTCTGTGCTGAGATTAAGTCTCTTGAAATACTTTTTGTACTCAGCTTGTTTTCTTTTTTCTTTCTCCGTAGCTTCTGGGCATGTTGTGTGCCTGTGTAGTACTATGTAGGAGGAGTCGGGATCCTGCCTACGAACTTCTCATCACTGGCGGAACCTATGCCTAGAAGACAATGCGAACACGCAGTTCAATCTTATCTCACTTGTGTGGAAGGTGAAAGGGCCAGGTGTACTGGGATAGCTTTCTTGCCCTAAGCTTAGTCAAAGCACACCTTTCATAGAAGAGGACAGCAGTACTGTACACTGGTGATGGGCAAAACAACTCAGCTTTACACACACCTATATAATTACCTGTGACTTTCACTGTTTTAGCCAGCTATTCATGTATCTAAATGTTTTAGTGTACTAGTAACTTTCTAATTTCAGAACCATTTGCAAGTTAAGTGTGATTTGGTTGATAGGAAAGTGAAAGGATGCGTGCCTACTTTGGTAGATTACCTCTAAGCATTAGCTGGCTGATTCTTGCATATAGAGAGAGGATTTCACTACATGGAACTTTTTTTGGCCAAAGTTGTACAAAGGAAGCCAGCTGTACGTAATTTGAGAAAAAATATTTTAATCTTGCCCCTCACCAGTGTCGCTTTTTAAAAAAACACTTAGGTCCAGTACACTTTATATATAAAATTGTAAAAAAACCCAAACACTAACCAAAATGTTAGGATCATGTGACTGCGGTTTCAACCTTCAGAGATCAAATCTTTCAGATATTAGCAGTTTAAAACACAAGCTGGCTTTTCAGGAGTATAATGTATGCACTACTGTTCTATAATGAAATATTTCATTTTTCTATGAAGAGCGGTTTTATGTGTTGAGTGAACTGTTAGACTGTAGATCTTAAATTGGATTGGAAACAATGTAGCCTTGTAGAGTAGCAGAGTAGTTTGTGGAAGTGATCTCAACTGTAAATAGTAAACCTGATTAAATAAATCTCTGTATATCCTCCCTATAGACATGTCTTGTTTTCTGTTTAAGATTCTGGTGTATTTGTTCAAATGGAGTTCTGGTGTGCTAGAAGCATGAGCTGTGGTATGAAAGCACAAATTTTAAGGGGCTTCACTTAAATATGTCTGTATTTAAGGTTGGTGGAAGCTTGATTGTCATATTTGTTCTTTTTGTTTGAAATGATACTGGAGAAATGCAGCACAACAAACTTTGAACTTGGTGGGAAGTTAAGGTCTTGTGCATACAATTATGGAAGAATCTGTTGCCTCTCAACAGGAGAAGATGAATAGCCGTGCTGTAGCTGCTCTGTGTTAATTAGGAATTAATGTGTCTTATGTTATATAGATGCTTAGTCACCGCTCTGCTTTCTGTGGCTTCAGTTGCCTCGCTCTTTGCAGAAGCCAGAAATGTTCGGAATTTCTACCAGTTGCTGATGTGCTTTATCATGCAAAGTAGACATGCTCAGTGAAACTTGACAGCAGCATGATATTCCCAAATACCCAAAGAAACATCACTCAAGAAAAGATAATTCTAATATGCACAGTCTGTTGCTAAGGCCAAATATATCTTGTGGGGGATTTAAGTTTCTTAGAGTTGTTACACTGCTGTAGAAATATACTTTTGGAATTCTATGTTAATTTCCAAAAGTGGGTTTCAGATGATATGCACTTGGGGCTTAGGTTTTCATTCTTAGTATGGCATGTGGCTTACTAACCTGAAAGGCCTCCTGGGACTCTGGTGTTCAATTTCACAGATGTGGTAGCAAGCATGCTAACAGAATCTACTATCGGAAGCATTGACAAATTCAAGGATTGTCCGCATCATGTTGTATTGCATATTGTAGATATGCTTGGTAAGATTCCAGACTAATAAGATCAAGACAGTCCTGGCTTGTAAGAATCGGACATGGGGAGGTTTTAAAACAGACCTCTGTGTTCTGCAAAACAAAGCTAAGGATGCTTCAAAAGTAGTCCACTCTTACTAGCCAAAACGCAGAAATAAGCTCCACAGTCAACAGTCTGAACATACCTCTTTGAAGTGAAGGTGGTTACGGACAGATTACAGTTCATGTATCTGTTAATCTTGCTGGAAGACACAAATTTGAAGTAGAGATGACTTCATGGTATAGCACCAAGTACTTGCTTGTAGATCAAGGAGGTCTCTGCTTGCTTTACAAAATGCAGAGAATTCATGCTGGAATGTGGAAACTTCTCTGAATCTACTGAGAAAGTATTCTACAGCTTGCTTTTTTTGGCATAAAACACAATCTAAAGAAAATGCCCAACCAAACTTTTAACTGTTGTGAATGAGTTTGTTTCTAGGAAACAGTGGCTGCCTTATATGGTGTGTCAGTAGGTCTTGGATGTGTGGATAGAGTTATGGTGTGGTGTAAAAAAAAAAAAAAAAAACACCACACACAAAAAACAAACTTGCAAGGGTCTAATATGGGGCATTTTATATGACTCAGTGAAGCTGGAAACAAGTGGCATCTCCTTAGTAGTCAGACATGGATACAGCTGTAGTATGAACTGACTGGTTTTACTTCTTACGGTCTTTGATCCTGTATTGTAAATGTGCTTGGTTGGTTGTCTGCTAATTAGTGCAAACAGTGGGATTCATTCTCTCATAAGGAGGCATACCCAAGTTCTCAAGTAGGGATTGAGGTAATACTGATTTCTGCCAACATACCTTCTGTCATCACTTCGTTATGTACATTTCCTGGATTCTGAAGGTGATTAGAAGCCAGACAGCTTAAGCAATTGTTACTAGTATACTGGTTCAGTATAGTTTAGCTTAGTTAATGTTGAATATTACCATAGCACTAAAAGCTTTGGACTGGCTATAAATCCATTTTGCTTACAATTCCAGAACTGCAAGCTGCTCTGGCAGGCTTCTGAAATTCAGTCTTTGATCCCAGTATAACACTGGAGTAGAATTTCTTTAATTCTGTAGAGTCCTGTAGAAGGGGAGACAGCTTGACATGGAAGGCAGATGACAAATGTGAGGCTCGTCTAGCTGCAGTTTGTATATATGTGTCTTGTTAAAAGCCTTAAACAATGAAAGCAAAAGAGATTGTTCTGCTTATCAATGGGATGATGTTACTGTGCATGATAGATTGTAAAAATGCAGGTGTAGTTTGTTGCACCTGTTCATGGAAGCACTGTTCTGTGTACCTATTTCAGTAGAAACAGCGGCTCATTTAGCGTTTCACTTTGTAGTAGAAAAGCACTCTGTTCGGGTAAATACACGGAGAGAACTTACTCCGTTATAGATACATTAAACCAGTAGTGTTAAAACACATCTTGATACACTGAGCTTCTTGCTGTCATGAGCAACATTTCTTGCTTTTACCTAAAGACCCTTGCTTCCTCTTAGAACTGAAGTATATGCATTTTTAAAAGCCTGTTTTGTGTCTGAGAAGAGCTTCTTGACTTACTAGTCTTCTGGCTGAATTCCGACGTACACTGGATCCAGGCTGCCTGCTGCTCTTAATAAAGCTGCTCTTAGCAGACTATTCATGCGCAAAGAAAAATGACAATAGAAGACTAGATTTCTGTCCTGTGGGTGAAAGAGTGCTATTATAAACTGTTTGTCTTTTAGCAAGCTGGTGAAGCCATATGCCTTTCTGCCTCACTCATTGACGAACAGTCTATGCAAGGGTTGCACCCTAGCTTTTTCTTTGCCTGGGCCAGAAGGTTTGCATTGCAATGAGATTTTGTTTTGAAGTTTGAGTGGTTTTTCATGTCGAGCAAGGAACTACATTAGTATTAAAGAACGGTAAAGTGGAGAACTCTGAACAGCATGGGCCTGTCTGTCAATTAATAATCTGATAAGTAGGTTTTCTGCTTAAGTTACCTATACTGGGAGTCTTTTCTCTTAAATGATGTCATACCATAATGAAACTCGGGCTCCTGTAAACACTCAAAGCAGTCTTTTCTAATGTGGACTTCATTGTCACAATGAACAACACAAAAAATAAAACAAGAAAAAACTAAAAACTTCAGTATGAGTAAGGTGGAAGAGTTTTTCTTTCCTCCAGTACCTCTTCAGTTGCTAGTTATTTTTCTAGCTGTTACTGTTGAACCCTGTTTGGCATAGGACTTTAGTGTGCTCTGTACTATGAAGTTACCTCCACTAGCTAGTTAAAGATAAGCTCGAGTATCGAAGGTAACTGAGCTGTGGCAGCATGCAGTTTAGTAGGGACTACTTAATATTAGTGAGAAAAATACTTGTGCTTAATTTAAGCTAGGAGTACCACAGGTCTATTCCTTCTAGTACAAACTAGCTTAGTTTGCGCACAACAAAGTGATAGTGTTCTAGCCAAGCCGTGTGTTAGTTTGACTTGCTCAGTATCTGTGGTCTGCACTGTGATCCTTTATCTTTCTCATCACCCTTTTCCTGTGTTTCCTAGCTGGTTTACACTCTTGAAACTTAAGTTAGAACACCATTCTCATTAATACTTTAAACATGAATTTTTAATTTGTACTTCAACTTTAGCATCACTGTTTAACTGCCTTTTTCTTGTGTATTCAGGCACAGAATTCACGTTAACTATTTTTGAGGTTGGCATTCCAGCAAATGGAATACTAAGTTTCTTCTCTTTCTCTCTGGGGAAATCTTTCATGTATTTGAAGAATATATAGTCTGTGACTGTTAAAGGAATGGGCTTAAATTGCAGTGAGTGGTAGCAGGTTGATAAAAAAAAGTGTTTCCTGATGTTTCTTACTGACAGAGTGAATAAACTTTGGATTTCACTAGACAGAAATGTTGCTGTTTGGCCTTTCTAATATGCTCATATCTGCCAGTGCTTTTTAGGAGACAGGGTGACTTAGTTTCATTCCAGCTCTTTTTTTCCTTGACTTCTTTGTCTGACTTTTTCAGTTCCTGTTTGGATTTCCTCTTGGCTTTCTTGTAGCTGGGTGTAAGGCAATTCTGCTGCTACTTTTGCAAGCAAAGTGTCACATTTCTTAGTTTTTAGATGTAGCTAGCTGCTCCCAAGAGATTTCCTCCATGTATTTAACTGTTTGTGATATACAATGTGTAGGACTTTCCCATACCACTACTTAATCTGATGTGACTCATCTTCCGTAGTGCAGAGTCTACCAAAATTCAGCTCTGTTGCAGTAAGATCTACAGCATAGCAAATACAGAACCACTAAATAATCTTTGGTACCCTGTTGATAGGCTTGATAGAAGCTTTATAGGGCTGATTACACGTAGTATTACATCTTCACATTTCACTACACTGTCAAATGCTGATAATGCTCTCTGTGAAGTATACCTGCTGCTTTTCAGCAGTTACTCCTACTGTTCCTTCAGCCAGTAAAGCTATTAACACTAGCGCTGTTGGGTGGTTTGGAGAGGGAGAAAGATGTGTGGATTTATATTCAGGGAGTGGCTGGATCTGTTCTGGATGTTGGTTGACAGTACTTCAGTTTCCAGCTTCAGACAGCTCACAGTGTGTTTACTTCACCCTAGCTGCACAGCTGAAGTGGCTGCTCATCCAAACCACCTGGGTCTGGTGCCTTCTGCAGAAGAGGCTATGAGGTCTTGGTGCGACTGCACAGAGAGTTACTCAAAGAATGATTGAATATGCGTATGCTACCTGGAGCACACAAGCATGTAGCTTGCCTGCAGCAGTCAGCCTGACCGTTCCAGAGCTCTCTAACACATGGGATTAGACTTGCCTTAAGGGTGTTTTTTAATTGAGCTTTGTTTCTTCTTGCTGCTATTCAAATAACTTTTAAGTGCATTGCGGTGCAAGTGTCGTGCTTTACTGCCTTTCAGCAACCTGATGAGGCTCATGAGAATCCGAGAATCTCATTCAGACTGTAATCTAATAAGGCATGGTCAGGTATGTGTTTGTCTTGTTAAACAGGGGAAAAATGGTCTAACAAGCTCAATTTAACAAAGTAAAAAAAAAAATGTCTTTAACAAGAAGAGGACAGCTCCTGAGATTTTTCAGTACCTGAAGTTTCAGATGAGACTTGAGATAAGTACTTGTGATAATACTGGTGGTGATAGCCTCCACTGTACGGAGTTAGCAGATCATGTAACTGAATTAATCTTAGGCCTGAGGTAAATCCCACTGAAATGCAATAGAAGTCTCTTAGGTTTTCTTGTGCACTATGCTCTGTAGCATTAGCACACACTTGGATGAATGCAGTGCTTAGCAGACTGTCTTTAAATTGTCTTTTTCAATTTTTGCTCTTTGGTGCTACCCTCACCGATTGGAGCAGCTGCGCTTTCTACATACACTAAACCTACTTCCACATCCTTTTTCAAATTGATCTTGCTAATCTCTGCACCTTCTGATAGCTCATCTGTTTCCTCTGGACCTGTATTGAGTAGATGCAAAGGTCTTTTAGAGACAGCGTCTTTTAAAAAGATGATGTATGCTTGAGATCTTGCTAAAAGGCAAGAGAGCAAATGGACATCTGTACTACATCTAAACTGGTGCTAGCACGAAGCTTCCCCTGTCTGCCAAACTGCTAAACTTAATACAGTATCCTTATAAAGTGGCAACAGTATTTGTTGGTTGCTGTAGGCTGTGCATGGCTGTTGAGTGGTAAGATGCTGGCACTCTTACCCTGTTTCCCCATCTCGCATATCATGCTTGTGTTTCTAGACTGCTTCAGCACTGATCTTTCACTTCTATTCTAGGGCTGTTTTTTCTGGATTTGCTGTTTGTCCAGCTCAGTTTTGGTGATACTGTTCAGTATTGGGACTGATTAGGAGAAAGCAAAATCAGTGGCAGACCAGAATTGTTGCTACTGATTTTTGAAAGTCTAGGTTAATATGATTTTGATGGGGCAGTGTCATAGTTTGCCTGTGCCCTACACAGCAGTAAGTGTAAACTTTGCCCTTCTCTCCTCCTTCCAGGTGAAAGGAATATCTGCAAAAAAATACCAAGGTAGTCCTGCAGCAAGTCATGTTTCCTTCTGTATAGTATATCGCAAGGATTAGTGCTCAAGACCAAGGCTGAATCACAGGCTACTTGTTACTGGATGGAGAAGAAGGTGCTGGGGAAGCACAGCTGTACAGCTGCTCCTTGGCTGTGTTACACCCCAGGCAGGTGTAATGGCCTGACTGCTGGCTGGCGTAGCAGAGGGAAACATGAGAAGTAGAGTTTGCCCGCCTGTTTCTTTATTTCCTCACTATGGCAGTTGCCTTCATTATACAGGCTTTGTTTTCATGATGTGTATTTAGTCCAGGCATATACCTTTGACACAGTCCTTGTTGTGACTGTGATAATCTTTGCTGGATCTGTGCCTGGCGGCAGCTGTTCTTTCCCCTCTGTGTCTACATTTGAGGATAGCTGTTCGGCTGTACTTCGTGTGGTGTATTTACACTGCAGATGAGCATCAAGTACAGTTTGCCCATAACCTGAAAGCATGGCCAGGTTTGGACATAAACTTTAACCACGCAAATGAGAGATTATCAGAGTTCAAGTCTGGTGACCAGCTGAGACAGAATCATAGAATGTTGGGGGTTGGAAGGGCCCTCTGTGGGTCATCTAGTCCACCCCCCCTGCCGAAGCAGGGTCACCTACAGCAGGCTCCACAGGACCTTGTCCAGGCGGGTCTTGAATGTCTCCAGAGAAGGAGAATC
>Ga0181612_106733_pt1 | contig 15611 bp, 10 predicted proteins | sample HoacroProtozoa21_FD_119630 | JGI IMG/M metagenome (GOLD analysis project Ga0181612, IMG submission 119630) | Hoatzin crop microbial communities from Cojedes, Venezuel. Combined Assembly of Gp0051906, Gp0051904, Gp0051908 | reverse complement strand
TTTTTTTTTTTTTTTTGTAAAAAGATACCTTTTTTTTTAAAATAGGGTAATGTGCGAATTGCCACTGAGCTGGGCAGGAGGTATAGTCAAGCGGTGACGATATTGTTTATGCATTAGCTCTGTAATTGTGTGGCATCTTGGTATGATGCAGATTTAACTTAAAGTTACATTTAATATATGTTAAATAGCTTGTGTAAAGCTAAATAAAATGCAGATAGAAGGAAAGTTTTGTTTTCTTAAAGAAAAGCAGAAATTAAAACTTCCTGTCTAAGTTATGACTATTTGAACTGATAAATCCTTTAACTTTTTCTCCTTTCACTGTTCTGTCTTTTCAGCCAAGGGATATGCAGAGAATACTGCAAAGCAGTGATAATTATTTGAGATTAAAAACTACCACCAGAGAATTGAAACAAAGGCTGACTTGCCAGATCAAACCCACCAGCCTTTATTGTGGAAAAAAATGTGGTCCTCTGTCTTTGTCTTATTGCTCACTTTTCTTTCAAGCAATTTAGGCAGTTCCTTCTCATTGCCTTTGAATTCTAATCACACCTTTTTTCCATTTCTCTCTTTTCACGTGCTCTTTTTGAGCAAACTGACTGTAAATGATCTGGCTGCTGCCAGCCCTCGGCTTGCCCTCCCTTCCCCCCTCACAACTCTGCCATTTTATCTCTTGGCACTGGATGTAGAAGTCTCTAGCATACACTGTGTCTGATCTTATCGTCACCTGTATGCAAGTGACCTTCGCTTAATTCATCTCCAGATCTCTCTTGTGCCCCTGACACTCCCTTCCTTATCATTCTTCTGAAGCTCTCTGCTTTTTTTTCCCACCCACAGAGCAGTGAGGATGCTGTGCAGGAAAACCCCGTGGCCCATGTGATTACCCACAATCCATCTTCTCTTATCTCTAAGCTCATCCATTGTGCCCGTTACTGTTGTTCTTTGGAGACAGTGAAGTCAGCTCCTGCCTCTTGTTTTCACCAAAGTCTCTAAAGAGAAGAATTAGTTACAAAGCTTCATTTGTGTGGATTTGACTGGGTTTCTGACTGCTTTTCTCCTTTTGCATATCAGCTGTGGTAGTTTTGTCTCAAAGCAGAAGGTCAGCTGCTGTCCCTTACCTGAACCGTTGGCAGACCCACTCTTTCACACTTTCGTCCCCATCTGTCCAAATGCACTCAATCAGTTTGTGTTCAGTGTAACCAACCAGAATTCTTATTCTTATATTATTAATTCTTACTCTTTACCCTCAGATTTTAATTTTCAAGATTTTCAGTTGTGAAGAAAACCCTGCCCTGTGTTGGCCATCTAGGCCGTATTACGCATACCATCCTTCCTCTTCTCTGCCTTGTGATATCCAGGCCGTACATGCATGGCATCTCCAAAACTGTATCTTTTCTTTCCGTGTGTTATAACTGAAATCTGTCTATTACATCCATCCCTTGGATGTGACAAATACTAAATGCTTTGCTTGTATTCACTTTCAGTGCCACTTTCAGCTACAAAGGTATTTCTCCTGGCTTGTTCCATTCAGTCCCTGTTAGCCCCTCTCTGCAGAAATACTTCCTCCCAAACAGGCTGCCCCTCCACAGTGCAGCCATACGCTCTCTCAGTTGCTTTTGAAATATCAACCCTCATTTCCGGCTAGCCCAGGCGATTAGCCTTTGTTCCTTGCTAAAACTCTCAAATACATATGGTTTTCCTCTTGTTGTGTTTCCTTAGGTTCTTGGAATATTAACAGGCCAAAATACCTCATGAACTCCTTTCAGATACTGCTGTAAAACTACATTTTTACTGTCCTGATGAAAATAATTTTGACAGTGTTAAATGCAGAAGTGTGCTGAGGTTGCTTCTTGTCACTGTTTTTTTGCTTTGGCTTTGCCATTTTCATTTGGTTTCTCTTAAACTTGGACTGAAAGTTACTTAGGACCAGACCTCCTTTTTTTTATGAACTGCTTCACAGCAGAAGTTGTTTCCTTTGTGCTTCTGCACACTTTGTAGGAGAATTTTTTTCAATCATCTCACAAGATCGCCATCTCCTTCCCCCACCCCTGCTCTTTCCTCGTATACGAGAGCTTAACTTTTGCATGTGTATTTCTCATTAAGGCCCGACTGTTCCCATGAGAAGTTCAGAATCTCCCTATTTCTGCTAGATTAGAAATCTAGACAGACGCAATTAGAAAGCAGATGATAATAAACTGTTTGATGTCCAAGCCTTTGAAATTGTTTTAATTCCAGCCATCCTTAAATTCAATTTCTTATTCCTTTTTTCTAAAGAGCATTTTCTTGAAACAAGGATATTTTCTTGTCACTGTAAGGCAAATACCCATAAGCTGAACATGATGTGTTTATCTTCTGAGTTTCACCAAGCTGCTGAATTTAAAAAATCAAATTTGAAGTCCGTAATTTCTCAGAGGTCTTTTTTTTTTTAACAGAGTCTGCTCAATTTCTAATTTCCATTATTATTTCCCTCTGGTGATGCCTCCACAGACCTACAAAAGCAGAAAATTAGAGATGAGTCAAAGATGGAAGATCTCCAGGGTCTTTGGAAAAACAAGCGTAACTCTCTCCAACAGACCCAAATAAACAGTAACATATTATTTAGGTGTGCTTTAGGTATAGCTTCAAAATATTTGTGTGTGAAAGAAAAATAGCTAAAAAAGAAGTGTGAGTTGTTTGGATTAATCATAGTTCAGTTTTGATTTCTGTGTGCTGTACAATCAAATGTGCCAATTTTCTGCCGTTTCTTAACTCTCATTTCTGGTATGTTGTAAGGAGCTAGCACTGCGTTCGATATCCTAGAAAGAAATTTATGGGGAAGCTCTGAATAGCTGCCTTGTTCTAGCTCATTTCAAGTGAATTTTTCGGTCTTCATGAGGGGGGAAAAAAGTAATGATTGACCTTCAGTTACTAGGATTTGTAGCCTTGGAATTGTGAAGAGTTTATATCAGCACACAGTTACATCGAAAGACAGCTCATGGGTTGAAGTTTCAGGATTTTTTTTTTTAACCTCAGTGATTTAAGAATCTACAAGATCTGTGCTTTAGTATCAAGAGGGAAAGGGGACACCTTGTGAAATGATAACAAGAAATCCATTATTGCCTAGATCCAAAACTTACACTTTTAGAAAGCACGTTCAGCTGCTCATTGGTCTTGCAACCTTCAATTCTGATGCTTCACTAAAAGGCTTTGGTGGGCACAGCAGGAATGCGTACATCCTAACTGTGCTGGACACATAGGTACCTGAGGCCCATTGCACAAGGGTTTGGGCCCCAGGTCTCCATTCTTGTGGGCGCGCACTTTCAGCTATTGGATAAAAGAGGGAAAATAATACTGTCTGTATGTTGGGCTTGCTTAAATGTAGTTCCAGCCTGTGGAAGGACACTGTATTTTCGTGCCTTGAGCTTGGGCCAGAAATCAGTGAAAGCATCAGAATTTGCCCCTAACACTCTGATAAGTTCCCATTCAGAAGAGCTGCCCACTCAACACATTGGTTTGTTGCAGATCTTGGTATTTACTGTTTGTAACTCAGCTAACACTGGTATTACGCAATCACCCCTGCTAATGTTCCTCCAGATATCAACTGGCTCTTCTTTCAAGTCGCACACTTGGTAAATTCAGCCCCGTAGGTTACAGCTTGTGTTTAGCTTAAAGATCATTGATTCTCTTTCAGAAAGTTTTTTGTGCCGAAAAGGTGTTTTTTCCCCTGTGTGATGTGTATTAGCCTAATGAAGACATAACTTCTGCCCCAAAACTTTGCCTTATTAAAGCATATATATTTATAGAGTATTATGACTGTGGCAACATTTCTGCTCATTCTGCATAGTTTCTGTACATGGAGCGTGTAATTAAAAGGTGTGACTTTACCATAAAGCAAAACATGTAGGAGTAAAGTACTTTGACTCTTGCAGAGAGTATACATCTTGTAAAAGATACAGTTTCAAGTCAGATGCAACCAACCCAGTTCAGTGCTCTGCCAGCAGAGCAGGTTTGCTCCACTACCTCGATGATTTGGCCACGCGAAGAGTCAGTGGAGGCCTTGTAGTGACTGATTAGGGAAGAGCTCTCAGAATACACGTATGCTAACAAAGATCTTGTGATTACAGGGAAGACTTTGAGCAGCCCATGATCTGAACAAGTTAAATATTTATGTACAAGTAATTCAGGCAGGAATAGTTTTCTTGTGGGTTTGAGAACTGCAAGACCTCTTGGAATATCCCGTGATCTAGATAACATAAGTGCTCATAGCAGTGCAATAAAAGTACGTGCATCTTGCTCAAATTCTCTTAAATATGCTTGCCAAAAACAGGTTGATGTTGTCTACCTCTTGACTATGAAACGTGCTTTTTATATGCATATTGGAAACGTTTATTTGCATATATATGTTATATAATCCATAGAACAACATCTCAAATACTGAGTATCTGATTTAGACTAATTTCTATCTTTTTATTCCTGGTTTAAAATGCTGCCTCATTTCACCTTTCCCTCAAGATGTGACATTAATTCATTCTATAAAGGCCTGTCATATCAGTTTCATTTTAAATGGGGTGTATATAATTTCTTTAAAGGGGAAAAAAATCTGTACTTATGAAAATTATTTTTTAATGTAACTTGGCTAAGCTGCAGATTGAATGAATTAACATATCTGTTAAAATCTAGTCTAAGTGCAAGGTTTAATTTTGGGTGATTTCATTGACCTAAGAGGTTTTTATGTCTAATTTGGCTTCTCTGGGGTTTTGACTTTATTGCCTGAGCTCTTAAAATATAAAAAATACGCTGGACTTTTGTTACCCCTTATAATTAAATTTTAGTGACATCTGCAGTGTGATGAGACTGTTAATGCGGGCCCAGAAAATGAAGGCCTGAGGCCATGTCTCCACCAAATCAATCTGCAGCCTTTTTCCTGTTTGTTGGGAGGGCTTGGTGAATACAACGGCAGCCACACAGACCTTTGCCCTCAAAGGACTGATTTGGCTTCAAGAGCTCTGGCTGCTGCCTATCGCTGTCTGAGCCATGCTAGCACCAGAGACAGTTAAGTCTTCTGCCATTCCTGTTTATGCACATTTGGCCAGGGCCGAAAGCTAAAATGCCAACACATGTTATCCCTTCTGTTTGCTCATGATTTTGAGCTCTACTTTTGGGAACAAAAAGATTCAGATGATTTAGAGTTTTGTTGAAATGTCTGCATGCTTAAAGTGAACAATACATCAAAACATTGGAGAAATATGTTTCTCTGATAGCCTCTGAGGGCATCAGCTTGCTTGTTTATTTGTTTTTTAAGATCTTCAGCGGCACAGTGGCCTGATTCAGGACGATCAGGAAGAAGCAGTCACAGGCACAGAACTGCCTTTACCCTGCTCTTGCCTTTGAGTATATTACAGTACATCAGTATAAATGAGCAGAAGGGAAATCTTTGCGTGTTTTTTGTTGGGATCACAGCTATGCTTTGGAATATATTCCAAAGTTCATGATAAACCAACCTGAAACGTTCTGTGTGCACAATAGATCTGAAGTAGTTGTATAAAACCCTGTGTTTCACTGGTCCATCATCCATGAGCTATCCTTACCTGGTGAGACTCGCTCAGTTGCTGCCTATATCAGAAAAAAGCAGAAGTGTTTTCTGCCTTAGTTTCATTAGCAAATGCTCAGAACTTGTTTAAAGGAAAAGGGAGCTTTTGCAGGCCACCCAAAAGGAAACAGAAGGGCCACAACAGAATTCAAACAAGCTAGCAGGCTTTTAAAGCCGCGTGTTGGTGATACTGGTTGGTAGCATGTACTGGATGGTAGCACAGCTGTGGAGACTTTAAAGAGAATAGTAGATTTTCTAGCATGTTGTCATGTTGTAGCGCTAAGCGAGATTTCACCTGCCCTTTGGGTAGGTGTTGCTCTTTTACACACAACCCCAGCAGAGTGAAATACGTCCTTTTCCAAAGACTGGTGCTCAGATGAAACTCTGAGGTTTGTGTGATAGTCCTTTCACTGGCCAGGTCTGTTGGTTACTGACAGTTCAAGCCAGCAGCTTCTGGACTCGACTGTTCAGGTATGAAGATTTTGGAATAGACAACACTTCATTTTGAATGCAGTCTAGCATTTTCCTCATTCAGAATCTGTGGCAACATAACAAAAGGTGCTTATAGCTGAATAACAACGAGCCTAAAAAGCTTTTTCTTCAAATGAGGGCAGAGTTTTCAACAAAATTTTTCTTGTATAGCTATATTGGGTTTGGTTGGTTATATTTCTCCTAATGTAGTTGTACCTATTGTAAGTGTTCTGACAAAATAAGTGGTCGGATGTCTTGGTTTCTGGTGTGGTCTTATTCAGTGAAAGACATAATGGCTATTGTATAACTGTCAAATCTAAATCCCTGGATGGGTTCTCAGAAGATTTTCAGGTGTATAGATCCTGAATTAATGAGGAGGAAATACAGTACAATTTCTTTTTTGTTTTTCCGAAGTCTTATGAAATGCGTTGAAATTAAGACTTGTACATTATGGTTATGTTGTGATAGTTATGGTGGAAAAGGGGGGAAAGTCCCTTATTTATTAAAATACCAGGAGAATCATCTATCTCATGGAAAAATAATTTTCTCTTTCTCAAGTACAATTTAAAAAAAATATATAATTTCACTATATTACTTTTATTTTGCCTTTGTAGTTTTAAGTTCTGATGGCATGATTTCCATATTTATTCAAATACTGCATAATGTTTATTGATTGGCAAATTTTATTCTTCTCCCCTGCAGTATTACTACAGAGGAAATGGAGAAGTGAAATTTGGATTCAGTGTTTCTCAGTGCTGTGGATTTTGTTATGCCCATATTTTTTAATACGAATTTCGGTTCAAATTTATTCCTTAGTAAGGTGTTATTCAAATTCTTCTTTTGTGGAATGGGCTCTGTTTTGCTGTCAGCTTTATGGACATGAAATGTAATAGTTTAGGAGTAGGAAGTAGTTATATTCTTATGTATAGCCATATATTGAAATTCTTTTAAAAAATAGGTTCTTCTAAAACACTGAAGGATAGACTAATTAAACTAGTGTTTCTGAGAGTTTTGGCTAAACATATCAGTTTACTGAATCCAAGTTAAATCAACAACACCTGTCCACACATGGGATTGCATTTATAATGATTTTAAAAATATCATATAAGCAGGTGATGGATTCAAATGCATGCATAAAATTTAAATTCCTTGTTTGTTTATTCTCCAATTCTGAATCATATTATGAATATGACACATTTGCAGTTACTCAGGCAAAACCTAATGTGAATTTTGTTTCGAAATTCTTTCTGAATTTTTCATGGTGGCTGGGTACAAAAGGAGGGGACACATTGACTTTTTACAGTGCTGATACCTTTTAAAGTGGCATCAGATAGTGAATTTTAAATCAGATGTTCAGTTTGCCATCTGCCCATGCATTTGGTCTATTAGTTTTAAAAGACAAATTAAAATAAGGAACTATATAAAACAAAACATGAAAGTAATCAACTTATTTTTTGGGAGAGTATCTGTCTGTGAAGATGATGTAGACAGTTTTCAATACAGAATGACCTTAGGGACTTATCTTGTTTGTTATTTCAGCCTAATAATGTTGTTTCTTATAGTAAAATAAGTATAGAAATAAATCAACTGAGACAAGATAGGGTTACCCCCTCACCCACATATTATCATCTGTGGGCTGTTCTAAAATGAATTTTAAGCAGATTCTGTCACATGGTTTGTAAATTCAATGGTGAAATCCTTGAGAAGTGGAGAATTACCGAAGAAGCAGTTTTAAAAGGAAGTGACTCTCCCTTGTGCCCTTACTGACCTTGTAAGCAGAAGCATCTTTTTGCAGTATTGATCTTCCCTTCCTACGATGAGGATAGTCAAGCTGCCTTTTTACAAAAAAACATACCAAAGCCTTTATCTGGTAGTTCAACTGCTGCGAGACTCAAAAAGTTGCACTGTCTTCTCCTTTAGCAGCGTATGTTGAAGGGAGTTAAGTATCATGAAAAATGGCACTTGATGCACAAAACTGTTGGTTTGTTTCAATTTTTTCATCTGGACTGTCAAGGTACCTAAACTGGAACTGATAAGAAACTATTCCAATTAGACAGGTATTTTGCCAGGAAAATGTTCATTAGTGCAGCACAAGCTTTCCTCACGAGCATACCAGTTTTGAAAACTTTTTGGTTTTGTCTCATCTCCATAATGGAGTTGTGGTTTAATTAAGGGTGATGTCTTTCTTCATTAAACTTGTTTTGGGAAGTGGCGTTTGATGCTGCAAAATCTTTCAGTACGCGTTATGTTAACTTGCCAGATTCATGAATATGGTCTGCTGTGCTTTCCCGTGGGTGAATCGGATTTTCATCCAGCACAAAGCCTTGCTCCATAGCTGGCGCTCATAGGAGATGTGGTGAACGTTGACTCAGCAAATGCTCTTTTTCTTAGCTACGTGCAGCAAAGCAACTCCAATACCTGGAAAACGAAAGGTATGGCAGTTAACACTCTGGTTTCAGATTGTGGGTAAAGGCAGCACAGGGATTTGATTTCAGGCATTAGACATTTGATGTTTTAAGCCCGGAGTAGATCTTATCCTGTGTAGAATTTGGAAGTGTCTCGATTTCACGTTAATGGAGAGGGGGGAGATTTTTTCATATGTAACAATGTTTTTCAACATGGGAAAGTAATTTCCCATTCAACATTATTTTTAGCTCCTCTTAGGACTGTGTGTGTTTGAGACTCTATTACAAAAGTTTTTATTATGTTCTGTGTCCTTTAGTTTCTGGGACATGTAAAATAATATATAAATAAATTGTTACGGGGTTTGATATATCCATTTCCACATGGAAAACTTGCATTGTTAGGTTTTGTGAATCAGCATCAATGTGGAAGTTAACACTCTAAGACTTTCTTCAAAGAACAAGTAATTTTGGGGAACTAGGTTTCTTTGCCAAATCTCATTTAAACACAATTAGATTTTCTTTGCGCTTTGATAAAATACCATAAACTTTTATATCTTCCAAGTTATGACCTTGCCCTCTCTACAGAGTTAATTAAACCTGTCGAATGGTATACTCAATAACATAAGCGTAAAAAAAGAATAAGCAGCAATACCTGTCTAACGCTAACTCATCTAGCAATCAATGGACATGTTTACAGTTTTATTCAGCAACAGATCTGCTTTCATAAAAACGCACATTGTAGATACCGATAAAACTGGGTATTTGGTGGAATTCGAAAGAGTAACAGAATTGAAAATTTGTCTAGCAGCACTAGTAAATCTTTGATACACATATAAAAGTCTTAATCTTGTGTCTGACATTTCCATTCTTGTCTTATTCAGGACTAGATTTATCTTTTTTGCAGCTGAATATAGAAGCCTGATAACATTAACTTGGTATTGTTAGCTAATTTGATTCTTTTTCCATCTCCTTTCAAATAAGGAAAGACATCTAAAGACATTTTTCTCACAGCATACCTCCCTGGAAGTGTTCAAGGACAGGTTGGATGGAGCTCTGAGCAACCTGGCCTAGTGGAAGATGTCCCTGCTCATGGCAGGGGTTTGGAACCAGATGATCTTTAAGGTCCCTTCCGACCCAAACCATTCTGTGATTCTATGAAACTGATCATCTCTCTGAAGAATACCTTCCATCATCAATAACCAAAATACATTATTAGCAGTGGGTTCTCGTTCACATCAAGAAGTTTATTAATAGCATTCAGTGGGTAGCAATTCAGTGGAAACACTTCCACAGTATCTCATCATACAGAAACTTTTTCAGTAGCAGGGAAAAGCAGGCAGCTTATTTTGAACTCTGAGAACACCTTAGCAACTTAAATGTTACCCAACAATTTGTCTCAAAAAACAATGTCCAAGGCATCTTGTGGAATAATTTAGGACATGCAGTTGTGTACTTTGGCATTGTCCAGGATATAGTTAATAACAGTGCAGAATTCTTTATTCAGTTCCTTCCCTGACTGGTTTCTTACTGCATTTGCGCTTCATTTTAAGCAAGTATGCTCTCATAGTCCCAAAACCATACTTTTAATATCTTGGTGAAAAATGTTGTTTATCTGACTTCTGAGGTCACTTTCTTTAAGTCCCTGTATTGCTTTTGAAGACTTTGAGTTGAAATATTGCCTCAGCCTGATTGTTTATCTCATGAGACTTGTAATAACAAACAAAACTATGTCTGGATGCTACAAGAAAATTTCAACAAACTTCAAGTTTTCTGTTGCTGCTGTTAGTATATAAATTGCACTGCTGAGCTTTGAAATAAGAATGGAGCTTAGTGAACAGGGGTGTGCAAATAGTGAACAGGTCTATGCAAAAGTCACCCAGTTGTGGGTGTCTTTTCACAGCACATTTTTGGGTGACTGAGTTAAACCTATGAAATCGTAAGCCTGTAAACTTTTCATAAAGACTGCTGAAGGAGATGCAAGCAAGTGGAAAGCCAATGCGTTTTACAAGGAGTTTGTGATCATACAGACTAACCATGTAATTACAAGTCATCAAAAAGATTAACAGAATCTGAAAACTACCTATTAGAGATACCAAAGGTAATTAAAAACGAACAAAAAACCCTGAAACTTTTCCTTTGCAACTACTATTGTTGTCACACGAAAAAGATAAACTATTTTAATTTTTATTAAGTTTTTTCTTTTTTTTTTTTCATTTTTAATAAGTGTTAAAGTATCTTGAATTGTCATGCCAGATCCAGCTCTTTCAGCAAGGCCTATTGCCTGCTGCAGATGCAGAATCTGGACAGGTTAGTGCTAAATGTCGGAGTTCTGCCTACAAAAAAGATGCCAAATTTAAAGTAATCCCTGAAGTCCAGTGGTAAAGCTGATATTGTTTTGGATAAAATTAACATTTAAAAGAGAATACTAATAGACAGAGTCTGAAATGAGTAAGTTCTGCCAAATGAGTTACTTGTGTATTGGATGCATGCATTTGAACAGTTGTCATTATTATTTTAGATGAAGCAAACTAGTAAGACAAAGAGCCCTTTAATTATCATATATTGACATGTATATTTAGCTTGAAAAAATATTAAAAAGTACAAGCTCATCTAAATGAAGATCAGGGAAATGAAAGGAAATGTCAACAGCAATCTGTAATTTGCTAGTGTGAAATCCAAGCACAGAAGCTACTTTCACGCACCGTAACGACAAACGTCAGAAAGCAGGCCACATGTTCAAGACAGCAAAGTGAATGAAAAATAATTCATACTGCGGGTACAACACCCTTCTCTCTTCTCTCCCCTGTATTTTCCTACCTTAGCAGTTCAAATGGAAAAATGCTTTTGGTGGATTAAGGACCCCTAGAGATAGTACAGGAATCCAGAATTTGTGCTACAAGCTTTTTGTCCTTTTTATCCCTTACATATTTTTCTCTCTACATGTAATAAACTGTGCCATAATGCTTTAACCTGTAAAACTTCATAACCCTTTGTGCTCCACCATGTGTGGTTACTGGGTTTGACTTAATTTGGTAATGTTTCTGTCCTTTTTCAATGGTTGTGTTGTCTTTCTCATCTCTGGTTAAAGCTAGATTTTTTGTAGCTCTAAGATTTGAAACAGGTTATGTCTGTTTCATGTAACATTATAACGAGTGGTCCTTTAACCTGATTACTAAATTACACATTCAAGTAATATAAGGACAAAATTTTAATAGCGTATAATATTTGCATTTACCTGCATTTATTCCATTGTTAAAAAATAATGAAAAATAATATATTACTTATACAAATGAAGTATTAGTGAAACAAAAGAGTATTCGCTATATTTAAATATTTCATTACACTATCCAGGACTGTGAATTCATTAAGCTGTGTATTATGGCATAAATAATGTTACAAAACTAGAACTCCATTTCAAAAACCTTAAAAATATCTTGGCAAATATAATTTTTAATTAGTGATATGATCAAATAGGTCAACTTGAAGAAAACCTAGACTTAAATGTATTGTTTTAGCCATGATATTGGATATAGATGGTTAACTGTGAATTTCTCCTTGTTGGGATTACGTAGTGCTGAGAACTGCTTCTCCAGGTTTATTCAGTGACTCCTGACCAAGTAAGGTGTTTTCTTTATTGTTCATTGAGGAAGTCAGGAACATCTTCTAATTTGCATTTCCCAAATTCCTTCCCATTTTGGTAGCCTATTTATTGTATTGGAGTTTTTATGCAAATCCTAAAGCAAGTATCTGTCCTGTTTGTGATCTTTTTGCCCTTGCTTTCAAGTCTTAGTGAATTTGAGCTTCACTTCCATGAGTAGTGTTAAAGGAAAAGTTAAGATGAAATGTTCATATAATCACTGAAAATGAATTCCAAGTTACATACCCAGCTGTAAGATCTGTGGTTACGCTGAGTAATTGCATATGCCATTTAGTCCAAACAGCGCAGTGTAACCTGCAAATATTACAAATGCCTAAGGAGTTTTTACTAAGCAGTGGATAACAAATTTGTTGTATCACCAGTCTGGATACAGTTTCTATTCCATGAACTGATATCTCATGTCTAAGATATAGGGTCTAGTTTACAGATAATTGCTGTATGAACAGTCAGAGAATAGATGGCTATGAAATCTGAATTCTGTCTTAAACCATTTCCGGTGCTGCTACCAATATCTACTAAAGAGAGGAAAATATTGCCATCTGTTGTCAGTAAGGAGATTAGAGTCTTTGGAGGGCCTGTGAAAGCCCCACTGGGTAGCAAGTTGGGCGTTGAAAAGGAATTTACGTTCCTGAAGAGAGATCCGCAATGCATCTTCTTGAAAAACTCATGTCTTGAAGTGTTCAACGCACCCTTACAGTATCTCTTTGTAAATTTTCCTAGAAACATATATTGTCCAATGGCATGGTGAGAAATCAGTTGTTTCCTTTGGAAAAGGAAACCAGCAGGAGGAAGAATAGAGCTATTCTTTATAAAAAGAAGTACCAGAAAGAATAAGCCAATTCTGTTTTCATAGAGCTGTATTGTATCTGGTACCAGTAGGAATCTCAGAATAAATTGAAATAAATTTGCATAAGTTACTTAGAAAACTAAGTAAATTTAGTTCTGTTTGAACTGTTCATAGAATATATTACTTTACTATAGTGCTGCAATAGAAAAAATGTCTTGTTAAAGTGTACTAGGAGATTATCTTTCTGTTCTTCTTCTACAACTAAGTAACTGAAATATTCTTATTGTAGGGTGAAATATTTGACTTTAAAACTTGAGGTGCACCATGAATGGAGAATACTTCAATGAAAAGGCTGACCAATTTTTATTGCGGTCCATTATGCACGTGGGAGTTTCAGTTCAAACTGTAAATCGTGTTGGTTTGCCCTGGTCAGTCTTAGCAGTTCCACAAATGTCATCAGTGTAGGCAAACTGGCAATTGCTTAGGTGAAACATTGGTTGTCATTTTGTAAGAACAATTTTTATACAAATTATTATGGTTAATGGTTACGTCTGGTATTCCAGATTACTGATGAAATTATCAGTATCAAAATCATGATGAATAGCACTTTCTGTGCTGTTTGATCACTAGGCTGTCATTCCTTATCCAAATAGGCGTACAAGTGCCTATGGCTGAGTGTATATGAAAGTATATAAGCAAGTAAGAGAGCACCTAATGCAGTTGTATGTGTGTGTTGAAAACTAGCCATCCGTTTTTAATCACTGAATGCCTGGAATCTGCACCTGCTTTCCTCTACACTGGTAGAACTGCACCGTACCCTGCAATTGCAGTGCATGGTTTCCCTATCCAGCAGTGTCTGGGAAGCAGGACACTGCAATTGCAGGGTACGGTGCAATGCTGCTGGGATGGGAGTTGCAGAGAAATCAAAAAGGATATTTCTGAAAACTGATGGCTACCTTGCTTTTGCTTAGGCCACTTTCTACACTTGGTACTTCTTCATTGCTCAGTTGCGGACATCTCTGCTGCACATTTTGAAAAGCAATCTGAAACATCTGTAAGAGGGGAGCAGAGTAGAAAGCCAGACGTCCGCAGAGGTGGTGTAATTTTTGCTACAGTGTTAATCCTGCTCAGTTTCATCCTTGTCAGGGAAGTGAAAAATCTCTGAGCAACAGCTCCAAGATTAACTCCTTTGTGGATGGCAAGTCCTTAGTGAGTGGCCAGAGTCACGCTGCGGTAGTGTTGCTGTCCCGTTTTTGCCATTGGGATAGTTCTGATCCCTTTGCAGCTTGCAAACATTGAAAGCTCTCTTTTGAGGTCTCTTTCTTGAATCCCATTTTTAGAAATAATCCTTCAGAGATCTCTCTTTATCTAGATTTCCTCTGTCCTCCATATCACTGTTGTATTCAAAACAATTCTTCCCTTTTCTGGACCTCGGGTTTGTCAGAATTCCTCTGTCCATGGGTACAGATAGCCATGATGGAAAGCACAATGGGAGGTATATGTCCATCACAGTACTTGAACTGAGAAGGTTATTAGATCTCAGCGACTTTTATGCTGTAATTATTGTGGGAGGAAAAAAACCAAAATAAATAAAAATTTATTTTTCTTGTAAAAGGTTTGTTCTTGCAAATTCTGTAATCTGAAGTGTAGTTTTTCATGCTGGACCTGCACAGATACTGGAAATCTGTCAAAAGAGATCAGTGAAGGAATTGGATGACCTAAAATTAATCTCTGTTAAGGCCAGACTGGGCCAGATAGTGGTCAAAATGCCAAAGTTGTTTGGATAGTGCTGTGCTGTGTGAATGTGCGTTGTACTTGAATTATCCTTTGGACATGGGCTGGGGTGGATGAGGTTAGCAGTACAAATGTGTCTCCCTCATACGACTGTAAGAGGGTGGTAAAAAGTGACCATATCCTATGGAGAATGCATATTAATATGTAATTGTTTTTACTTGGAATTTAATTAATTTCAGATTATCCTTCTTGATTTGTAAGTATCATTTTGATTGGAGAGAAGGTTGATTTTGTGTGGAATACGTCCTGGCTCCTAACAAATTTATGGTCCAAGGGCTATCATCTGAAGTTTCAGGGAAAGCAGCGTTCAGTTTTCCCACACTAATTGCAACATCACATTCAAATGTTTAGATAAAATATGGTCTCCAGGTGAGACATTTTCGGAGTATCATCACAGTATCTTTAATTGTGTGTGGAGTGGAAAGGAATGGTCGCAGCCTTTAGTTCTGCTCCATATTGAGTAATATATATATAGTGTGTATATATATATATAGTAATATATATGAACAACAGAAGAACAAAATTTTAATTTCTTTACAGATGAACAAGCATAAACTTGTGCAGGATTAATTGTAAATCAAAGTCATAGAAATATAAGTATGTTGTACCTCATTCTTCTCCAAAATCATCTTATGACTTCACTGGGAACTGGGCATACAGAAGTAGCAGAGGATGCAGCCTGCAGCCATATCAGTGAACCCAGCTTTCCAACCTCAAATTGTATTCACTTACAGTAGGTTTTGGAAAATAATTTTTAACTCTTTTTTTTTTCCTCATTATTGTATTAGAATGAGTATATTTCTGTTTTCAGAATGAGTCAGATTTTTTTTCTTCATATTCTCTGAATTTTGTCTCACTTAATCAACAGAATTGACAATCAAAGCTGACAAACAAAATGCAGAAAGTAAAATTCAGGATAATCAAAAAGAT
>Ga0181612_163317_pt1 | contig 15612 bp, 8 predicted proteins | sample HoacroProtozoa21_FD_119630 | JGI IMG/M metagenome (GOLD analysis project Ga0181612, IMG submission 119630) | Hoatzin crop microbial communities from Cojedes, Venezuel. Combined Assembly of Gp0051906, Gp0051904, Gp0051908 | reverse complement strand
TTTTATTTTATTTTATTGCTCTGATCCAGGCTGTAAGATTCTTTCTTTTGTTTTGTCATAGACGACTCCTCGTAAGATCTGTATGCATTAGTGTTCACTCAATGTAAAAGCAGTGGAGGAGAAAAGTAAAATTACCCTGTTAACGGCAATAAATAAATAACTAGATTTTAATGCATAAGAATAAAATAGGGAAGCATTGCCAAAGGCGTGTCAGAGTCCAAATTATTATCCATGTTTATAACTCCATGGTGAAATTTTGCAAGAAATTCAAACTTCGTCTGCAGAATTTTTGCCCAGAACAATTCTATTTAACGTTAACAATCTTAAAATTACTTGAATTTAACAAAATCTAAGTCAATTTGAAAGGGAGCTTTTTAGAAAGTATATTTCAAGTGAGTTTCCATAATGAGAACACAGAAGCAGAGGCTGAATTTATGTCTTGATTTTGATGATTTTTTACTGGATGGTAAAAGAATAAATTAATCTCCTTTTCTCTGTACTCCTGTCTGACCACTGAGGATAAAATTTCCCTCATTTACGTGTTGTATTGATTCACATGTTGTGAAACTGTTTTGTACAGAAAAAAAGCAGCTTTGGTCTCTGATTTATGATGTGCTCAGAATCATGTGACTTAATCACTTTGGGTAATAACTGGAACAGATAATCCCCTTGGAGCTTAAGGAAGGGCTACAAAATCAGGGTATGATCTTGTAGTCCTTGATTACTTGGCCAAGGACCATCAGCCCTGTTTTTAAAGATGGGTGCTGATAGGTGTAAAAGCAGCTAGTGGGGTTTCCAGGGGGTTTAGGCACCCTGGGAAACTTTACTTGCCAGCTGCATCTTTATACACTTGCAGACTTTTCTGGATATTCCCCAGTGTGTTGTAATATGGGATTACGAATGGGAAGCCTCTATTTTGTTCTAACCTAAATATGTTCATGATTAAATGTAAGAATGTGGATCAGCCAGTTCTAATTCCTAAATGGATTAAAGAAAAGTGGAGTGGAGCTCCTCTTTTAAAAGCAGAGGGGCTCTCTTCTTTAGTGGTTTGACCAAGTCTCCTCTCCTTTCTTCAGCTTGTTTTATGATGTATGGATGCAGAAGAGAGGAAAAAGTTGTTACCTGGCTGGCTTCCAGTTTTTTGCTGAGTTGGTTGGAACTGCACCACCCGTTCATGATCACTGTTGAGCGTTTGGGGTTGGTAGATTTGTTTGTTTGTTTTGTTTCCCTATCTGGGAGTCTATTACTAAAGGAAGAATGCCTATTTACTGCTCTGCAGAATTGTTGTAGTACAGTTTGCAGTAGCTGTGATGTCCAGGAGTTCACCAGACCTGGAAGAGTGGTGGCCCTGGGCAGTGCCCTCCTCCTTCCAGATCCCTGTGAGCAACAGGACGGGGGCGCAGCCAGTGGGGTTGGACCAGCCAGTTTCTCTGCCTCTGCACATGTTGGTCAGACCGTGAATCCACCTCAGTTCTTTAGCTAGCTCCATGTTTTTCTGTCCTATTCCTCCCCAGTGCTATGTCCCACCACCTTAGGAAGGGATATCTCTTTAATGCTGTGTATAAGACTTTTACTGACATTGTAAAGCTTTTGTTACATTTGCAGAAATGGGGAAATTGGTGGAACTACATTCTTAAACTTGGGAACAGGCTGTGGAGAATAGTTCTTATCCTGAGATCAAAAGCACAGGCTACTGAAGAGAGTGAAGTTTCACAGGTGTTGAGCCTCTGTGAGGAAGAAAAGTTTATGGTGGCAGATAGTTGGGGTTTTTTCTAACAACTGCAGGTAAGCTGCATTTTAATTTTGTTCTCTTATCCTTTGGGATAGGAGTATCAGTATACCTCCTGATCTAATTATTGCAGAATCCAAATACCTGAACAGGAATAAAGCAAGCTATACAGGATTTTTCTTTGCCTAGACTGCTTAACAGCTTATGTTTGAAGGATGATTTCAGCATCTCATGTCTAGAATGGAATACCAATAACCAGTTCAGACTGCAGAATGATGCTTTTACTGTATTTTAGTGAATAGCAGCAGCCTGAAAAATCAAAGCATCTGTTCTGTCTTCCCCACAGGAGCATGTGCAACCACTGGGCACTAGTTCGCATGCTAAAATACATATTGCCCAAACTGGGTGAACAATTTTTTAAGTTGCTTTCATACATATTTATATGAGTGAATGAATTATTAGAGCATCTCGCTTCTCTTTACACTTCATAGTTGAAATTTATGCCTGTATTATCAGGTATCCATTACACTCTGATATTTCACTGCTCAGCCACTTTCCCAGAGGATAATTTATTTATTCTTTTTATCTGCTTGTTTATAAAACTAGTATAGAAAGGAGTTTTACATAAGGGAAAATGAGATTTTGGCTGCAGGGAGGAAATATGGAGCATAAGAGAACAGCTAGCAGCCCTGCAGGCTAAGAGGATCCTCTGTTTCATGGTGTTGTTACATCCTTCAGTGGTACATCAATACTGTATTAAGTTGGAAGCAACCCCTGCAGTTTCCCAGCCAGAGTCTCTTGTGAAGTCTCTGAGTCAGCAGATAATGGAGACAAATTCTGTGTTTGAGATAGTGCTTAAAAGAGGCTTTATTCTTTTTTTAAATTGACATAAAAAATCAACAGAGCTTCCTAAAATCACTTTCTTGGTCTTTCTATATTTAATTCCTTTTGTTCTTATTCAAATGTTATTTCCGTAACACTTTGTTTCAGTCTGGTCTGTTTAGGGTTTTATACCATTCTCATCACTATTGTTTCTGAGTGCATTTGAATACTATTTAAAATGACATGACAAACATCTGTCACATGTTGCTCTTTCATCCTCTCCCCAGGGGAGAATCATGTCTGCAGTGCTGTATTTTTGTAAGACTTTTGTTGTTGGTTTTGATTTTTTTTAAGCTATATACATGTTGCTGTATGTTTATGTTAGAGCAGGATGGCTGAAAGAGAATCCTTTGTACTTGGAGGAGAAGGTGGTGAAGGTTTTGAGTTACCATCTGAATGCCTCCCGCGTACACCTGGGAAAGGGTGGCAGTACTCAGCCACTTGCTCTCTACTTTCGAAACCTGCTGATTTTTTTGTGGGGTTTTCTAAGGCGTACTAAGAGTTTATTGTGGGAAAGCTGAAACAAAGGACTTGGTTTTGCCTTTGGTTCAGCATGTGGTATAGTCAGCAGTTTTGTGTTTGTGATCCACTTCCAGCTTCTGCGAGACTTCATCTGCTGGACAAACCCTCTCCCCTCACAAGTGACAGGCAGGTATGGTCTGGAGATTCAGTCAGGCATCCTGAGCACTGTATCGTACGAGCCTCTGCTGTGGTGGTGATACCTGTTACAGGAACATCTAATCAAGGAAAGGAAGATAATCATGGCCTCTGCATACTGTATAGAACAGAGTATGGCGTTATGTCAGGCAGGAGATTGAGACAAATATCCTCGCAACCGGAGTTGCCTGGACATCTCTGCTACAGTGACCAATTTGTTCGGAGCCTAAGGCTGCAAAGTGACATTAACTGGCAAAGAGAGATCATTGCAAGTGACTTGCCATGCTCTTAAGGCAGCTGGCTGCAAAACCTGCTTGTTCAGTTCTAGCCAGCTACTCTTGATTGGCTTGGAAGACATGAAAATGGTTCCTTGAGTCTGGGATGAAGAAGCAACTGGAGTGGGCTGTTCTTCCCGCCCCCCCCAAAGGTGCAGAGAATGTATGGTCCACCTGTAACAGAAACAGCTTTCATTTTTCTAACCAATTACGTGATTTTAGAGCTGCATTTAAATTACTCTCTCATTTCCTTTGCCTTTTTTTTTCCAGGACTGTATAGGATGTACTGTAACAATACTAATCTTTGTGTGAAGGTTACTTTTACTCAGTAGTGTATTAGATGATAGTGCAATATCACGCCCACGGTCACAGAGGCGTTGATTCTGGACATGTGGATTTATCAGTGTAAGTTCAGCTGAATCTGGCCTTTCTTGGATTACGTCTTGTAGCAGGTCTTGTTTTAGGATTCATAGATTTTTAGCCTACGCAGGACTATTATCATCACAAAATTGACTCCACCTCATACTCATCGTGTAATTTTAATAGATTTTTTTTTTCATGAAGGCCGTAAGTTTTGGGGGTTTTGTATGGGGTTCTTTTTTAGCTCAAGCTTATCTTTTACAAATACGCACCAAGTTGATTTAAGGGTCTTAAAGGATGAGAAATTCATGATAGGCGAAGTATTCCACAGTTAATTATTCAAACTCTTAAAAAAACTTATTTATTTCTAGTATATGTTTCTAACTTCAGCTTCCAGCTATTGAACTTTGTTAGGCATTTGAATGAAAATTAAAGAACTCTACAGTATCAAAAATACCCTCATATCTGGAGAGGAAGACTAAATTGCTTCTTAACCTTCTATGTGCAAACTACACACCCGAACTTTATTCAGTAATATCTGTTTTCCAGATCGCCTGCTGTTTTTGTAGCTCCTTTTGAACTCTTTCTAATTTATCAACATCTGCTTAAAATACAGACAGCAAAGTTGAGCCCAGTATTCCACCAGTGATTTTACAAAGGCAGAATGCTATGCTAATAACGATCCTGAACACTGAATATTCACCTTGTTATCCATGCAGTGATTATCTTCACACCAGTTCACCATTTCTTATCCACCACTTGGTATAACTATATAGCTTCTTATTCTAAGACACAGAGAATGACAGGATTTATGCCCATTTAGGCAATAAATCTGCATGAATGGAACTGTGAATTGTGAAACTAGACCTTGACTCCTTACTTGCAGGCTCCAGAATGTGCGTGTGTATCATGCACAGTTTCTTTTAAAGTTGTAAGTGTGACATGTAAAAGTAACCATTCTGACAACTGTAGTGGGGAGAAAGGCAGAGGTCAAATATCAAACATTTCTTTGCGGTGAAAAAAATAATTCCATATTAACAGGCGTCTATCGTCATCCAAAAACTTAAAAAACAGAATTATGTCATTAAGGAGTGATGCCCTTTATTCCCAGTCATCGGTGGTGACTTCAGCCACTTTTAGGCACAGATAATTTTATGAGGTATGGTAGGAAAGGAAGACGAAATGGTTATAGGAGATAATTAGTAAGTGAAGAAGCTTAGGTAGGGCTTCTAATCACAGTTTCTCTGTCACAATTTTGAGAGGGTAGTGAAGCAGTTAGGTTGCCGTATTCCACTCCAGTGCCACAGCTGGTAGAAGGGAAAGAAAAAAAAAAGCACAAAGTCCCTCTTCTTCCAAAAAGGACAGGTTGGCCTGGCTGTAACCACTCATCCAAGTGAAGGGAATACAGATGTCAGACTGCTTAGGAAATCCAGACTGTAATTTTCAGATTAGGCTGGTGATGCCTTGGATTCAGCCTCAGCAGGTCAAGCTCGGTCGTAGCTGAGCAATGTAGGATGCTTTGAGCTGCCCTTCTCCCGAAGGTAAATCGATAGCTTGTGTTTGATCATCTAGGGCAGCTTTGCACAACATACAAGCATATGGCAGGTTTTTTAGCTATGCTGGGAGACAGCACGTGGTCTGATCTGATAGCTTTTGTAGATACACCTTCTGGCTGGCCAACTTGGTGGTCAATCATGCAGACAGTAGGTCTAGCTTGCCTTCCCATGGCCAAGCACATCAAAAGCAAATAATATTGAAAGGGACACAAGGGAGGATGGTAGTTCAGGGAACAAGTAGGTGAGTCTGCCACTTGTGGGGAGTAAGAATGCATGGGTAAGAGGCATTAAGGTAGAACTGAAGAGATGAAGAAGATATGGTCAAATGAGAGTAGTACTAAGAAGGATATAGGCAGAAGACAGGTAGTAGTGGGGAGAGAGATGTGAAAAATAGTGGGTATTTGCAGAGGGCTAGGAGGGTATGTGGACAGAGAGGTGTCCCAGAGGGAGGGGTGGGAAGGGGATTGGTCAGATACAGGGTGTAATGGCAGGAGGTGGCATCGTGAACCTTGGTGTTAGTAAACTGGAATTACTAATGGCCTGCTCCTTCATCTGATCTGCACAACACTCCTCTTTGGCTTCATTTGCATGACTTGCACACTGAAAGGATATGATTTGCTGGGAAAAGTTATTTAATCTATAAAAAGCAATTTAAGAAGCAGACTATCAAGAAGGTGCTTAGGGCATGAAGATGCCTACATGCCTGCTGTAGGTGACCCTGCTTTGGCAGGAGGGTTGGACTAGATGACCCACAGAGGTCCCTTCCAACCCCTACTATTCTGTGATTCTGTGAACGATACGGCAGATAGGAATATAGTGGCTTAGAAACATAAATGAGAGAAATTTAGCAGCATTATTTCCATTTTGTAAAGTTTTTACTACAGCGCATGTCAGTATAACAAGGAACATTTTTATGTCTTATCATAGTAGTACTCTGCACATTTATTCTACTGAGCAAAGAGTAAACATAAACTATAAATAACTAGGGCTTCAGATAGCATGCGTTTTTTTCCCCTGACTTTTCAGATAAGATGCAAAATCACCTCAGCAGAGCCCTGCTGGGAAGTGGCTGATCTTATTTCCCTGCTTTCTCCTTCTGGAAGGAGTTTGATAGTACTGTTTTGTCATCTTGGGTCTACCGGTCCTTGAGAATGAAGTTTACAGCCATGAATGTACTGTGCATTGTGAAGGCAGAGTTAGGAACCTCAGAGAAGAATTCACACCACGCCGTGGAAGATACCTCTGCTGTGCTCAGCATGTCCTCCTGCTGCTGAAACCAGCCCCGCTCCTGAGCGTATGGCGCGAGCAGACGGTCAAGAGGCAGGAACCACCTCTTCTCATGGGTGTTTGGGATACGGGTGGCATGCTCTGCCTTTTGAAAGATACCTAAAGAAGGGTGGCATTTACGTATAGGTGTATGTATTTGTGTGTGTGTGTATAGATACACACTAGCCTATATTATTTATACGTAAGAGCCTAATGGCTAGATCCTGTGCCCAGGGTGAAAAAACAACATTTATGGGAAACCTAAATTGGCGGTTCATGTCTCCTTTTTTTAATTATTTTTATTTTTTAACATATCTCCAATGAAATATCTTCCTGTAATATGTTTGAGATAAAGCTTTTTTTAGTGTTAGCAAGGATTGCAAAATTTGATTCTGATTAGTGAATATTTTTTGCTTTACACAGTTGAAGTTAAAACATTCAACAATCCTTTCTCCTTTGAGAAATGGCAGAATCGCAGTCGGCTGCATTCCTCCCGTGACTTCTGTGTGAACTGAGGTCATGCCACTGTTCACTGTGATGACTTGCTCTCTGATTTTAAGGGCAGATGCAGAGTTACGCAGAACCTCGGCCGTCAGTGGCCAAATATATTAGTAATCGTTCACATTCCTCTGGTCTTACATGGAGAGTCATTACTGAATGAAGCTATGATGAATCAGAATCTGTGGTCTGGTAGGAACACTGGGGAACTGGCTCAAGTGGTGAATTAGTCTTGATCTGTAGCTGATATCTCCTGAATTAGGTAAATAGTCAGCCTGGAGCCAGCACATAACATTCCATACCTGGATTAAGGCTTACAGTAAGTGTGTCGAGCATGCTGTGTGTTTGCTGTAGTTGGGTTTTTATGTGAACAACACTCTAGAATGGCACGAAGGCCATGATCCGTGGGGGAAAGCCACTGGCACGGCTTCTCAGTGGGCTTTTGGGGTGGCGAAATCACTGCCATATTTAAGCACACAGTTGCACAGTTTACCAGGCATGTCATGCTTATGTAAGTAATAAGTTTATAGCAAGTAATAACATTCTTACCCCAAATTTGTAATTAATGTTCGAGCACCAAATTATTACCATGCGGCACAAAGAATTATGCATATGAGCAATTCTTAATTTTCTTCATTTTCAGCAACTGTGGGTTTTTCTCTAAATCTGCCCTGTACTGCTTAGCACACAGGCTTGTATTAGGTCAGATTTTGGAATATAGTGTCTTTCACTGCAGGAAATAAGCAGCATAGAAGGAACTTACAATTTCAGGAAAACTGAGGCTTACAGGACAAATTAATGTTTTATACTGCATACTGGAAACTGAAAGACAGCACATGAATTATTGGCTGGATGTGGAGACTCAGGTCCAGTTTCACACCCACATCTTTTTTGTGGGTAATGTAGCTTTTTTAAAAAAAATCAAATAGCTTAAATGCTGTGCAGACTGAGTTCACACCAAACAGATTATAGTCTGTCTACTTAGACGATAAGCTCCTTAAGATACAGGCCTTTTCTTCACACAGCAGCTACCATTATGGGGTCTTGATCTCAGGGGAGTTTTGTGCAAGCGGTGTGGTACAGTCCATAATGATACTGGAATAGCAGGACTACTTAGTAAAACTCCTTCCTTCCATGACACCATAAAATACTTTTTCCTGAAAGTCTTCTATATATAGAACCGTGAAATGTTTAAGAATGAGCTCAGAAACTGCCCTGTGTGGGTGTGGAGTGTCCCCATTTATTTTCTTTTCAACTGGAAGGTACCGGTTTAGCCCTGGTTGATTTAGGCTTTTTTTCCTGTGACTGAATTTTTATTTCGTAACATACATTCATTTTGGAAAGTTATTATAACCGTTTAATTACAGTTTGCAATTCAGTAGTATATTCTTGACTATGTATCAGAAGTTACATACATGATAACAGCGGTAGGATGCTAAAAGGGATGGCTAATTATCTACGCTATTTCTAAAATGCAGTTTTCTAAATGGCTAATTTATTAGCAGCACTTCAAAGCATTCTTTTTGAAGGAAAAAATAAATCTGCTCATGAAGGCTGTCTCCAGCCAAAAAGTGCCTATCAAATTAGAATTTGGTATGCCATTGAATCAAAAGACTATACTCCTAATCTGAACACCCAGCATTTTAGGAGACCTGTGGGAGCTAAGGGTAAATCTAATATATGAGAACTGGTCCTTAATTAGAAGTTTTTATATCCAAAGTTTCATCATGGATAGACTGCATTTCTGTGAACGTTAGTCAATGTGGTTTGGTTTTTAAAACATGGTAGTTTATTCATATACAATCGTTATCTTACTTTAATATATTTAAAATAATTTAAAAATAAGAAGGACCGTATAGTTTGTTTTAAATCTATGGCTGTTGTTTTAGATGTAAAAATGATGAGGCAGATGAAATTAATTTATTTCTACTTAGGCACCCTCTGTGGTTTCTCCTTCAGTTGATAAGTCTTACCTTCTTCCATCTGTGTTTAAGCAATGACAGCTGCATAGTTCAGCACCTATACAGAATAAAACGTTCTGTTAATATTCTGCTCTACTGCAGATATCTCATCCCTGGATCATTGGCAAGTGGTATCTAGTTTTGGGGCAACACATGGGAAATTTGGTACAGTTAAAACCTTGTTCTCACTTTTCTGATCTGTAGGGACCTTTTCTGCTCCCACCAAAGTGAAGAAGGGTCTCTCACTTAACTTCAGGCAGAGTGTGTTTTGCTATTCCTAGCTTTTAGTTCCTCATTGCATTTTTTTTTTTGGAGCCAAAACCAAACTTTGGAAACAGTAATCACAAAAAACCTCACATTTTTTATTTCTTCTGAGAATTGATTAGGTCTTTCCATCTGCCATGTTAAAAAGTTGAAATACACTGTTAGACCTAATGGACAAATTTGATACTTCACAGAAGAGTTCAAATTACCAAGAAATTAATGGGCAGCATCTGTGCCATTGTGCTGGTGCCTTGTTGTGGTTTGTGATTGTCCAAAGTTATACAAGAGACAGGATTTTTAGGGAGAGATTGTAAGACAATTATACCTATTTAAAAAAAAAATAAAAGTGTTAGCCATACTTTGGGTACACAGATTCCTCCTCAGGTCTGGTTCCTTTTTCGGTTTGGTTTTTTTATTTTTAGCATAGAAAGCAAAATTGTGAAGTCTTCCTGTGTATATTGAACTTTTCAGTTTCTTCTTTTTTTCATCTTGCAAAATGAGAACAACCTCATACGCAGTAAAAGGAAAGCAAGCAGTGGGTGAAGAAAAATGCCCTCCCCTTCCTCTCTCAGATTCGCATCCCAGAGGGTCCTGAGAGTTCTTGGTTTCTCAGAGCTGTATAAGGCTTGGCTGCTTTTAGTCCCATCTAGTGAAACTCATTGCATTATGAAGTCATCCAAAGAGACATTGTGTTGCGCTTCAAGAGGCAGGGTTTTATATTCTGTAAAATATGAAGAAAATACTTAGCTGTTCAAGGTAAGGAAAGAGCAGCCAATTAGTTGCTATGCAAGCTGACTATGTGGATGGTGTCTGGAGAGAATTCCCACTGCTCTCTGCACCTGCATTGCAGTAGTACGTAGACATATATTTTTTAATTGCTCTCCTCTGAAAATCCTCTTTGATCACCACCGAAAGCAGGATTCTGGTTGATACAGGCAACTGGTATAATTTGGTATGATGGGTGTTTTACTCTTACGTAAATATAAATAGTTGGAAATTGTGGCACAATAAATTAAAGAAATAAACAGACATTAAAAATTTCAAAAAAATACACTAACTTAATGTAGCATGTGACCTGTTAAATCTAGACAAGAAAGAGTCCAGCTGTACAAAACAGAAGTGTCCCTTGTGATGCGAGATGAGCAAGGCGCATTGGGTGTGCAACTGATTTTGAGAACAATCATTCTGTTTTTGGACTGTTGTGACCAACTATGTCACAATATGTCTTAGGGAAGGCTATTACAGTACTACCCATTATTTCAGCTATACTTAACATTCTACAAGCATTTGCATGATAAATCTATTTCTGAAAGCTACAACAAGGAGGTAAATGTTCATTCAGCAAGAAAGACAGCTGCGATTAGCTATTTAAATATTTAGAAATAGGAGCAGAAGTTCACGAAAACAGTCTCAGATTCTGCCACTGGTATACAGGAATTCAAAAGGTGTAGAAGCACTGCAGGGATGGAACGTGCCTCTGGTGTGGGTTTGTACAGAACACAGAGCAATGACTCTGTCTACCCTGTTCTGCAAGAAAGCTATGGATTTGCCTTTAAGACCCAAAACCTCTGATCATCCAAATTAGAAGTCCCAGCTGGAGCGGCACGGGTGATCTTGGAGGATCAGGTAAGCAGTTTGAATGACCAAAATTGCCTGAAAGAGCCTGGTTTCTATGAGGCTGTGCTGAAAGACTGGTGGTATCACCCTCCCCACGTTCTCTTGCTGATCTTCTTTTGGCACAGGGAACCCAATGTCAACTGGTCCCAGAGGACACCTGTGTCTCTTCTTCACATGCCACCAGTGTGAGAGACCAGCCCCTCTCCAGAAACATTGCTAGCTCTTCCTTGGCATGATCATCATCCTGAAACAGGCACCACTTACGCCTGAAACTCTCCAGCCTTTAGACTTTGCGGTTGGACAGCCAGTCCTCCTCTTCCTCCTTCTGCCAGCAGGCCCCAACTCACAGATAGGACTCAACTATTGGTCTTCAGGCCATCACCACTTGACAGTTGGGTGTGAGCCCTCTGACTGAATCGTACACATCTGCCAGCTGATGTGGAGGAGGGCTTGTTCCAGGCACCCAGCCCAGATCCTGCAGAAGAAAGTTCTTCCTTTCTCCTACCAGACAGAAAGCAGGATTCGGACATTGGTGAGTCTGTTTTGGGATCTCATGTGTTTGGGAGAGGGAGGTCAAGGTGAGGTACCTCTAGGTAATTTTAAAGGGAACAGCTCTGAGGCTGTAGTGTGTGTAGTAAAGCAAGGCAGGGACAAGGACAAGCCAAGCTCAGAGAACTGGGTCTTTCGTGTCCTATGGACCTAGTGCCTTACAAGTTTCTTTCCTCAGAGGAAGAGCAGGTTGTTCAGACTGTCAAGAACAAAACGTGTCTGCTCAGCTACTGCCTGTGTGAGTGTCAGAACAGTCAGTTAGGAGTGACAGCCTTGTCCCTTACTTTCTTCACAGAGTCATCAGGCAAAGTGGGTCTGTGCGATGGATTTTCCTGTGTCCCACTACCTTTCCAGCAGAAGTCCAGGCATCAGAGGGCACACCGACTGTACCGTCCCAGATCTCCTGGCTCCAGCAGAGCTGTATGATTGCCACCAGGCCATAACAAAGCTCACTGGGAGTGTGGATGAGCAGGAAGCATAGCTGCCACCGGACTGTGTGGAGCGAAGGTTTGGTGCAGCTGGGAGCCCCTCAGATAGAACAGCCTGGTGGGGCATGAGCAGCTCCTGGCCCTTCTCACTCCAGACATGAGAGCTCGACTACCAGGGAACTCCATAACCACCCATCAAGTGGAGACAGCCAGGAATCCCACACCGCTTCCAATCAGAGAAGGTGTTCACGGTGCCTGGTCTGTTTCCTGACTTGTGAGCTTTTGTATTCTCAAGCCTAGGAAGTCCAGTCAAATGATTGCATTGATGGGTGATGCAGCTTTGGAGGGCACACCTACAAACTCATCGATACCGGTAGTGGGTTGTTCTTAGCCTTTGGTGAGACTGAAGGTCACAGTATTCTCTCTTCTTCAATGTTTGTTGTTGTTGTTGCCTTTGACTTTGGCATTTGGAGGAGATACCCCGTCACAGATTGGTAGTTCTAATTAAGGATGGACACATTCTAATGTAATGAGGAAGTGGACAGACTCATGGACCATTACTGCAGGACAGAGAAGACTGGAAAGCTTCATATTTTGTTTAGCGCTTTTCAATAGACATATGCTAGTGCTATAGGTATACTTTTTAAATCATGTTACTCTTGAGAACACTGAATATTTTTGTTCTCTTTCTCTCTGTCATCAGCCAGAGGGATAAAGCCCAAAGAGAGCCCCTCGGTGCACATAATTTGCCTGAACTTAAGGCCTCGCTCACTAAGGATGGCCAGTTTCCCTGTCTTGTGTGGCAGGACTGTGCCTGATCACATCTGGTCCTAGTGAACAAGGGTAGCCTGTATGAAAATTTCTGTATGGGGCAATTCTACTTGTGGACTCTGAGTGTGCTGGCTGCAGCAAGAACATCTGTCCTGTTTTGAAATGTCTTCTCTTTTTGCTTATCAGTGTCCTGTTGTGGTAGGTAATCCACGGAGTTAAGTATCGGTTGGCTTTCAGGTCTGCTCCGTGCCAGCAGCTTTTCTATATAAGGTTAATACAGTTGCCTTGCACTTGTCAAACCGGAAAACAAATGTGATAACAAATAAAGTGTTTTTTTGCACTGTACAGTACCTGACTGTTCTCTGTACTTGGTGTGCTTTGGGAAGACTCTTAGCTCTGTGACTGCCTCAGCCATGTTACAGAGTTTAAATGCCACTTGTCCCAGGGTTGGGTGACAGTTTTGGGATGAACTGTTAGTCTCTTACAGAGACAAATGGGGAATTTGGCATGGGTTGTGGGGACTTGACCCTGCAGCAAAGCTGCTGTACTTAGCAAAGAGGCAAATGCATGACTGGGATCTTCTGGGCAAACCTGTGGACTTGGCAGGCAGCTGGGACATTTGCTACTGCTCGTTATGTTGATTGCTGAGCAATTCTGTAGTTCCCCACAACCCCTGGGGTGGATCAGGCTTCCCTAAGTTGTAGCTACAGAGTTCAAACAAGAATAACTTAGTTTTCCTATATTAAAAAAAAATAGCTTTGGATGAGCAGACATAGGGAACTTTGACATTGGTTAACTCTTTTAACAAAGCTGCTGTCAATTTTCATGGCAGTTAGAGTAAGAGCAGTCTGTTGTCTCGAAGTCTTCTTCAGACAGTTTATACCTGGCTATATCAGAAAGAGAAATGTGAAAAAATGGGGGAAGAGCTGTTTAAAAGTCCAAAAGAAGAGTTTGAAAGGATTGAAAAGAGAAATGAGCCTGAAGTTCAAAATAAAGCTGATGCACCATGCTGGCATAGAGAGACCTTGACGATGGACTGGAGGCTTTGCACATCACCCTTGTTTGCAGGTGGTGTGTTGCCCAGGCTGTGTCCAGGGTTGCTGCTATGCAAGGACTGGAATGCCTCATCCTCAGACAGCCACAGAAGGATTTTTAAGGGCTCCCTGTTGTCTTTGCACATATTTGCATCAAGCCCATCTCACAGGCAATGCCATTCAGCAGAAGCTGATGACTGTCTAAAAGTCCTGAGTGCTGTGGTCACTGGAAAGGATCGTACCTGCTGCTTGTGGCATCAGAGAATAGATAGCTTTGCCAGAGACAACGGCACATACTTCCACTCTCACACAGTGGGAGTTTCTGTTCTGTGGTGGGAACAAGGTGCCAGCACGTCCCAGGAAGTACATGCTGGAGCTCTGAAGGTGTGTGAGAAGTGCATGGCTTTACCTGTGGAGTTCATAACATTAACATGGAGATTTCTGAAGCTTGAGCACATGATGGGTTTATATCCCTTATCATGATGATCATGTATTCCCTCCAGTAGCGTTGAAAGGGAAAATGTATCACGTTTGGACCCTTGCTCATTACTGCATCTCTTGGCTTTGCACATCTTCAATGGGGAATTACAATCAGTACAGCAGTGGCCTTGCAAGCCTGTCAGATCTGCTGACAGTGTAAGAGTTTAGAAGCCCTTAAAATAAACCCACTGCCTGTCACTGCAACGCTGATGATTGCACTTTTCCATTTGCCTCGCCCTGCTTGGAGCCTTTAGCTCCCGCTTGCTTTTACTGAACCTTGCAAGTATTCACCTGTCATAGCACGGTAATGCAGCAAGATCAGTGTAAAGGCAGGAGGGCACTGACAATCTGAGTCCTTGGTGGATAATGTGATTACTTGTGAAACAGGTAGATGCTAGGAGAGCTGAGTGGAGCATGTTGAATTGTGGAGTATCTGGGCATTCTGAAAGTCTCCCCTCTTTGATGCAGTACTGAGACGCAGAAAGCGAGGTTGGTAATGTGGACACAAGTGGGCAATTGTAACCTGCAGCTCTCCCCTAAGGTCCGTGCGAGGTTGTACCTACCAGCGCAGTGCGGGGCCAGGCACTTCACCCCTGGTTCTTTATTGGACTCTTTAATAATTCAAGTATAGTAACAATGGTAGAAATTTTAGAGAATGAGGTAGGTAGTAGGTTTTGTTATCTTTTCTGTGTCAGATTTCTTAAGGCAAAGTGACTTAGCCAAGATCACACCAAGCACGGCCTCACCTGTGCTTTAAGTGCATCCCATCTGCAGGTGGGCACCCAGCGTGTTGCAGTTGTGCAAGGTTCATATGACTGGAGGGAGTAAATGAACCTCTGTGCTGTCCCAGGACGGAGAAGGGACTTGTGGATTAGTTAGATGCAGCTCTTCCAGTTTCTGCTTGAGTGCCTTAAACATTACTTGGTTAAATATTTAATACTTGCCTATATATTAAAGACGGGTAGTAGCCAAGTCTTTTCTTCCTTTGAAAGAAAGTGGCTCCGTCTTTTCAGCTGGACTGAACGTGGTAACTTTGGGACATAGGAGGTAACCTTAGAGGAGGCTAACAAATTAGATGCCTATAGGGATGTAAGCATATGTTGCGTTATAAGGGATGGAGTAATTTGGCAGAAAATAAACCCCCTTGCGTTCTAACTCTCCTCACTGGAGTGGGAGGCTAGGTGCGGCTAGGTTTAAATTCTGGGTGATATCCAATTTGCTACTACCAGTCCAGTTGTGTTTAACATGTATATTAAACTACCACGATTCTGGATACACTAATAGC
>Ga0181612_143098_pt1 | contig 15612 bp, 8 predicted proteins | sample HoacroProtozoa21_FD_119630 | JGI IMG/M metagenome (GOLD analysis project Ga0181612, IMG submission 119630) | Hoatzin crop microbial communities from Cojedes, Venezuel. Combined Assembly of Gp0051906, Gp0051904, Gp0051908 | reverse complement strand
TGTGGGTCCTTCCCAAGGGCTGCAGTTCTTCAAGAACTGCTCCAGCGTGGGTCCTTTCCATGGACTTAAGTAAAAAACAGACTGAAGGGACACAGCTCCTGCCAGCAAACCTGCTCCTGCATGGGCTCCTCTCCATGGGCTACAGCTCCTGCTAGAAGCCTGCTCCTTGGGTGGACTCTCCATGGAATGCAGGTTCTTTTGGGGAATATCCATCTTCTCTGGCATGAGGTCCTCCACAGGCTGCAGTGTGGGTGCCTGCTCTGACATGGTCCCTCATGTGCTGCAGGGGACAGCCTACTTCACCGTGGTCTCCTCCATGGGCTGCGGGGGAATTTCTGCTCCACCACCTGGAGTACCTCTTTCCCCTTCTTCTTCACTTTGCTTGGTGGTTGCATAGTTACTTTTTTTATCAGCATTTCTGATGGGTTCAGCTTTGGGCAGTGGCAGGTCTGACAGGGGAGCAGCTCCTGATCTCACAGAAGCCACCCCTACACCCCCCCCCTGCCCTGCTACCAAAACTTTGGTAGTGTCTTTGAACCAATAGAGGTCTTTGAAGAATACCTGATATGCAGAAAGATTTACTTCTGTCCTACTGGCAGTTCTACCGTGGCCATCATCATGGTGTCAGAGTGCTGAATACACTGACGTCCGTGGGCGGACTCTGCTCCTCCCAGCTTCATTAACAGCGCAGGACACATCACCTGCCAGTAAGCAGGCGAGTAATGGGCTGGTGGTTTACTTCTAATCCTTTGGTGTGTTTCTTCATAGATTGGATTCAACGAATCATGAATCCCCTTTGTGGGTGGTTTTCACTCCACTCATCCTTTAAGACAATGGTAGCTGAGATTACATTTTCTTAGATATACACTGTGGTCCTGATGAACAAAGAGAAATTCTCCAGCATATCTGGTTCCCCAGACATAACACATTACATTTTACAAGTGGGAATCTGCCCAGAAGAAATCCTGGAGCTGAGAGCTCCAACATGACAGGACACCCATATGGAGACTAAAGACAGGCTGCAGCGCTGCCAGTTACCGTGCTGTTTCCTTCTTCGGTCCCAGGACAATGAGATAAGAAAGTCCAATCTGATAGCAATGAAATGTGGTTCTCTCTTAATAAAACAGAGCTGGTGGGCTTAGGCTCTTGAACAACGCTAAAAACTTCCACCTCTTCCAGCACTTCTCATTCATAGTTACACCAGTGGGAAATGTGGGCGCCTTTTTATTTTTCACGCAGAAAGCAAACACACTTCATGTCTGCCAAATAACTCGAACTGAGAAACTTCCATGTAAGGCAGAACTCCTTCAAATAAAAGGCAAAGACTACACCAGACTTGGACCACAATTTTCTCTGTTTGTCTCAAGGCTGAAGTTCCAACGTTTTAAAAGAGGCTGACAGTTAAGTACTTGTTTAAGCTGTCAGTGTTTATTAGGTGGTCCCGATCCTCATGGATCCACACGGCTGAACCAAGCTACCTAAAACCTTCCTGCTCCTGTATTAAACATGCAGTTAAAAACTCGAAGGGGAAAAAAACCCAATCTGTCGTGCAACGATCCCCTTCCACTTCATGTGGCTGTCACTGGTGCCCACCTCGGGGACCGTGGCAAATCAGCCTCACGACGGTTAGCGATGGGAAACGGGCCGGGGAGCTCCAGCGATGAGTGTCAGCCACGGGTCACCACACGACTTCTTTCTTGCGGAGCTGTTTGTCTGTGCCCAAGTGCTTGGCTTTGCCCATGGAACATCACCACAATCCGGTATGCCAGCAAAAGGGCCCCTAACCACCAACAGAGAACAGTGTTCTGTCTAAAAGTAGCCTAACTGCAAAATATCTCAGATACCATCTACCACAGGACACCACAAGGTCCCCGAAGGTAAAATTGATCTTGGCCTTCTCTTCCAAACACATAAAACCAGAAACAGTGTCTAGCTTTTTTTTTTTTTATTGAGGTGTTTTTTCTGTGATACAAACTACTTGCAGCTTTTTCCCAGGGAAAGAAACTATTTTAAAACACTTGCCCTCCCCTCTCCCTGCCATGGGATGCCATGTGCTTCAGAAAAGACCTATTTTCAGCAGCAGAAGCCACTGATTTTTTTTTTTTAGGTTTCAGAACAAAGAGGTGCGGCTGTTTGCTGAGGCTTTTTAGGATCCTTAGCTAAAACGGAAATATCTCCTGACATTTTTTTTGAGTGTAAGCACTACATGTTTCTGCTTCTGGCTAAAATCAAACAGATAGGAGGAAGGAAATGTCACCGCAAACAAACAAAACAAAATAAAATAGCAAGTAAAGCATAAACCCATTCAAAGTACATAGCACATGTTTGATACAGCCCATGTCATCCTTTCTGTATGTTTGGACACGAGTTGCATGGAGAGCACAGAGGACAGTGAGACTGAGGAGAAGATGTCTTTTTGGAGGTATGAAATTCTGTATTTGGATCTAGAAATATAAGCAAAACTGCAATGGCTTGCAATAAGGTTTATGACAGCAGTAAATAGAAAAAAGGGATGGAAGGGAACGTTGTATGAATTTTGTCCTACATTTCTAAACCACAAAGCCAGGGAGACAGCGGAACGTTTATAGCGATGGCTGGTGATAGGCCATGTGAAAGCCCAAAAGCCAAAAATTAGAAAAAAATAGAAAGGGAAAGAACCAGGGTGACTGATCCAATTCACAGCTTCCTCGGTCAGTGGTCCTATCTATATTTCTTTTGGAAGAAGAGGAAAGCCTACAAAACGGTGCGGGGGAGCTGTAACCCATCAAGGGGTCCATCCAAGGCAGGTTGTAAACCAGCCCACAGACTGCTCAGGCTGGACTTTGGGTAGACGACTATCCTGGAGGAAATACATATTTAGAATTTAGCTTCAGGATTAAAACAACCAGTTGGGGAGAGGAAAAAGAAGACATCAGCTGACAATAAAAGCCACCAGGACTCTGCTACGCAGCATGAGTATTGGTTTGGTTATGGTAAATACAGGCAACAAACACGGAAAATACTGACTTTAAGAACGGTGAGGAAACCTGGTGGTGCAGGTAAGGGCTTGAAGCAGCCATCTGCCTGCCCTCCCTCTCAGTTTTGTCTTCTTTAACTTATGTTTACCTGTTTCATGGAATCCATTTGTATCTGCACGTTGTTTTAAAGGTAACAGATGGAAAGGAACTAGGAAGGAGGTTATTGTGTGGGTGGTTTTTTTTTTTAAATGAAAGTGAAACGGGGCTGGAGTGTGGGAAATTCCTTCCCTCAGCAGTCACTTAACAAATTGGCCATTTTTCATCTACTTTGTGTGGGGGAAAAGACTGTCAAAAGAATTTTAAAGGAAAACACTGCAAAAAGTCATTAATTGAAGAAAGATCTTTGGCCTTCATTATTCCAACCAAAGAAAGCAAAATTTCTGCATCATTATTTGGGATATTATTTCCTAAAAAGGCTATGACAAGTAAAACCAGACAGGCAGAAGATAATGCAGGAAATACTAAGGTATGGAAAAATCCAAACCCTGGATACTGCAACTCTGTCAAGAGTCAAGATTTCCAACACATGCATTTTTAATTTGCATTTCATTTAGGAACTGAAGTTTTACTATCATGATTTAACCATTAGTTATCAACCAAACCAAGGGGGATCCTAAATATTTCTTACAGAACACCACATATACACACCCTTGGATCTTCTTCCTCCCTGTATTCAGACTACTCTTTGTGTTACAGCATACATTGACTTCATACGTGCAGCGTTTACTGTAATATCATTGCAGTCTTACCAGCATTATGGCATCCGAGCCCACAAGAGCGGTGAGGGGCTCGGACGACCCACCTCGCAGTGCCAGCAGAGCCTGCCTGCCGCTACAGTCAGGAGAAGCAGGAATCTGCAATAGCTGAGCTGGGCAGCTATAACCAACGGCCTCAATGTTACTCAAAACATCCCCCCATTACCAGTACAGGAACACCCAGTCTGATCTCCAGTCGAACACGCACCACTCCTGAATTCACCTGTGTTTTAACGACAGCATCTGCTGAGAAATCCGGTCTGTATCTACAACCAACAGCTCTTGTACAATTACATTGATAAAAATGTGTGGTCTGGATTTGGTCAGCCACAAAGGCCAACCAATGAACCCTTTAAAGAAATTTGTATTCTCCACACAAGTGTTTGGGGGGGGGAGTAGAAAAAAAAAAAAGGCAAAAAAGTGCTTGCTCTGTCTGCCTTCTCTTTGTTGAGCCAAATAAGATTTTTCTTCAGATCTTCAAGACCTATTGTCAATCCCCCAATGTTTTTTTTATGTTTCACCTCTAATCCTCTTTCTTATTTCTCAACGTGCTCCTTGAATTCTGAACAACAGAACCAAGTGTCCTGTCTGGGCACAACACGAGAGATATTACCTGCATTTTCTGTCCTACTGGATAAGCCCTGCCTCTGGATGTCAGTGTCCTTTTAGGCAAAGTACCACGCTGAGAGCTCGTTGTCCCCCAGACTACTTCACAGAAAAACTCCTTCCCTGAAAAGTACCCTCCAGCATCCATTCTTTGTTCATATAAATATAGATAAAATCCATACACTTGGCAACTCCTCTGAAGCACACAGACTTTGCCAACGCAGTGTTTAACACAGTCAGCGCCTGAGAGGGAGGCAGGTAGCTCAACGCACAGTTCTGAGCACAGGAATAAGTATTCCTGACTCCTCCTTTCTCTCGGAAATGTTAGCGTTCACTATTCTTAGCACATCCAACACGAAAGTCAGCTGCACCTACTTTTTTTTCTTTTTTTATAGATACTGCCACAGCAGCTTATTTGAAGAGAATATACACCGAGATGCCCTGGATGTCACAGAAGACTTCAGTAAAACTCTTTGGTCAATAGAGCCCTCTCTTCCCAGGTCAGGCACACAAATCCTTTCAAAGCGCTGCCTCGTGACTTGCCTATGTGCTTCCATGGCATTTACTTAGCTGCTGTTCATTCAATCAAGCAGCTTCAGACGATGTCCAATTTCTAGTGTTTGGATTAAAACTCTTTGAGGACCCTCAAAATCATGGCTCAGATATGCTTGGCTTGTACGTAACTTTTGTTTGGCTGACGGCTTCAGTTCTTCCAGCCATTTTATGCTGTTCCCTGCCTTGGCTCTGCGGGGCCGGGTGTACCTCCGAGGGGTATTTCAGCCCAGCCAGCTGCACTGCAGTGAGTCCTTCCAGGTGACTGAACAGGTTCCATGAAATATCCCCCTCCAAACTGGAGGTAAAGCAGGTTAAGGCAATTCTTTTATCACAGTTTTCTAAACCCTTCCTCTATTTAAGCAACATGAACTATTGCAACCCTTCAGGTTTCTAATTTCAGCAACACCCATATTTTTGCAGCCTTTTTCACTTATGATTCATATTGTGTTTGCCAGAAGTATTTCCTGCTCTTCTTCAAAAATTCAGTTTGTTTCCACCATAGCCAAAGCCATTGCCTGCACTGCGATAGCAAATGCCTGTTGTGTGGTACATACAGTTGTGTGTATGCTGCATTGCAAGACGGGGGTCTGGTATTTGACAGACTCCTCCCAATAAGCAGAAGGACAGCACAGACAATATTCAGGTTGAAAAAAAATAAAGCTGGAAGTTGATTAAAAGTATTTCAAAACTGATTCTGAAATATCGTATCATATGAGTTCCCTGGCCCCTCTCCAGACTGCCATTCGAGGAGAAATCCCAGCCTAGTTATTTCCTACTTTTTGTCTGCAAAACCCAAAATAATCCACAATATGCCCATGAAAAGGAAAGTGCATGTGCATATATACTGGATTCATTTTCTTACTAAATATGTCTTTTCTTGGGTGGGCAAATATATTTCCTGTTGTAAATGTAAAGACTCTGCCTCCTTGTACAGAGTTTTGTTTGAAACCACCCAAGAACGGCTCGCATAAATAGTGCACAAGTAAGCACAATGGGCTCAACATCCTATCAGCAAAACTCTCTACTCTGCTAAGCTGAAGTTGTTCAGTTTTTGGCAGAAAGATCATTTTAGAACGCCAATAAATGTACATTCAAGTCATAAGGCTTTTCTCAGCTAAAGATTTACATGGGCCTCCTTTGTATCAGCCACAAAAGTATTTTAAGAGTTTGGAAATTCTAGAAGCTTTCCTCCCGCCTTACTCAGCCACTCAAGCTTGATCCTCATTAAATCCCCTGACATGTAATATATTCCAGTGTACAAGCAGCCCTTCATTACTTCTCTGTGCTCAGAAGGTAATAAACCCGGTTCAAAGGATGGAAGTAGGAACTGTTGCAGGTGTTTCCTCACCACTCCACGCTGCGCCAGGAAGGCCGTGCTGGCGCAGTTTGAAGGAGTCAACCGTATGCCCCAGGAATGACTTGAGAAAAAGCATTTTTAAATTCCAGTCAGGAGGGTTTCTGCTCTTGCAGAAGGTTTAGGAAGGAATTTATCTGAAGTGAAGGATGGGCGCGGGAGATGCTAATTCCATTTCTAACTCAGTTGCCAACTGCTGGCACCCTGGACGTCGCAGTGACTGCACATCTGCTGAGCTGGGCTGACAGCCATGGGTCCACTCTGAAGACTACAGCTGAGCCCACAGTTTCTTACACAGCCTTTGCTTCTCCACTTGTGGAGATGGTGAATTTAAACTGCACATTGTCAGGCTCATTTTGTTTAATAAATGCGGACCTCTGAGATCTCAGGTGAAAACCATGCCCCCAAACCTATTTTCCTACCATAATTTAAACAGGAATTATTTTTATTTTCCAAGATTCAGAACAGATGTACATCAGACTCAGCTCAGTACTGGCAATATTTCTGAAATACATTTACAGAATGTGTGTGCAGAAGTACAAATTTCTCTGATACCTTAAACTTCACTGTTTTTTAATGAAGCATCAGTATTTTGACTCATAAAAGTTGCCGTGTTTGTGAGCACACGTACTGCAATATTGGTAGAACTGACATCTTTCCAGTAAGACATCCAGGTTGCTTTAAAATGGGACTCTATCTTGGTTAATAATACACTCACAGACAAAGTAAATGTGCATTTGGACCCCTCCCTTCAGGCACTCCTCGCGAATCCCTGTTCTTCTTTGGTTGTGGCTCTTTCTTACCTGTGTAATTAGGAGGGCAGAGACAGACGTAGTTGTTGATCCCATCCACACACGTAGAGTTATTCTCACAGTCATTATCTTCGCAGTCATCTGGGTTTATTTCACACCTCTCCCCCTCGTACCCAAGGACACATGAACAGCTTTGGAGAAAGAAAAAAATGAGTAAAAGTTAGCATGGCTCTGGAGGGGCAGAAGGTTTGAGGTATAAAACTGCAATTAGAACCTACAGAAGTGAGTTGCTGGAGCCAAATTCACTGCTGTTGTGAAGTACAGAGCACTTTAACCCCATGTGTTTGATGGAGGATGCAGTCTGATGGTTCATGGGGTCATGTAATTAATTATGAGAGACGTAAAAGCATCAGCAGGAGACAGGCCTTGTCGTGCTTCTCTTTGCTTTCTTTGTCGATAACCCTAGCCCTGTATTGAAGTAAGCAACTCTCGAGCTGGAGAGTAAACACTCCTCACAACATTCAAATCCTTGGCTTCTCTGTTGATGATTTTGTGAGTATGTGGATACTTGCCTGCTGAGGACTGCACAATTGTAGGGCGACTTGGCAGCTTTTAGATAGCTCGCTGTCTTTAAAGAACAACGACTTGAATTGCGTTTACAGACATGAACATTTTCTTCTCATTACCACTTTGTCACTTGTCCAAACGAGAAATGCTTGGGAATGATTGCTTTTACAAGTGCGGTAAGGCTTCAGTACTCCTACATCTCCTCCAACATCTATTTGTAGAAGAGCTGATGATGTCTGGATAATTCAGCTCAAGCACAAACAAACAATGGCAGAGCTAGGAAGGGTTCTGTGAGAATGTGGACTCTGCTGAAGGACAACTGCACTAAAGATTTTATCTCACAAGACTGTGATGTATGATCCCTAGAGGGACTGTAAGAAACAAAGTGGTTAAAGAAGGGCTTTAATTGTTTTTTTTTTCAATCTCAGTTTCCTCTCTAGATCTAGAAGTTATGGTTACTAAGAGAACCTTTATATTTTAAACTAGCTGTAAGTGACAAAGAGGTGGAGGCCACAGTTTCCTAAGAGAGAGTCTAAAAACGTGTTCAGTGCTCCAGTCATTTCAGTGGCTTCTAAGAAGCCAGCAGTGATATTCGAAGTGTTTGAACAGCGCTGCTGTTCACTAGTCACCGAACGCGTGTGTGTGGAAGGGAAGTCGGGGTGTTTCGAGTCCCAGTCCAAACGACACACTCACTCAGCTGTTCATTTCCTTTCCCCTGCAAGTTCTGGTGGTAGAAAAGGAGCTGAACAAATGTAAAGCACTATTGGTTGATGAGGGTGAAAACCAGAAAGCACCAGAGCAGTCACACTAATTGCCATCAACTGCCATCCACTGCTTCCTGAAACCAGGAGAATTTCCAACGCAGAGATAGCTGCAGGGTACTTTTTTTCAGCTCAAACGGACAAAGTGGACACGGGGAGGTTATCCTGCTGTATGCAGGTGTCATGAGGTTGAGATGGAGAACGCCCTGGAGAAACAGGAGAGCTTCAGAATCTGTGAAGAAAACTGCAGCCCTTCTGGGCTGGTTGCCCTTCACATGGCATTTGCTTCTCTTGCTCCTGTGTGCCACAGTCTGAGCAGAGTGCAGGGACTCCCAAGGGAGGGTTGGTAGAGAGCTCTGCATCCACCTTCAGTAGGTCCTAGGTTGGACCCTGAGGATAAGGTTAGTTTCTTCATGACATGGGCAACCTCAGAAACTAGGGGAATAGCAAAAAGGAAGAAAAAAGGGTAGGGAATGTGTCTTGAGCCACCGCAGCAGTAAGATCTTCTAGGCAGGTACAGAACAAGACTATTGATCGCATGCTAAGAGCCATCTTCATTCAGTTCTGCAGGGACCATTCACAGGTCATGAGAGTTAGAAAACCTTCACCGTAAACAACCAAAACCAAGCTGCTCAAATAAATCCAATTTAGGACACAATAAATCAATAAGAAATATTTTCTTTTCCTGTCTCAAGCTCATTATTGCTAATAAAATACGTCTTCTTGCTGACCCTGCAATGATCCAGAGGATCACAGGAGGGAGATAAGAGAAGAGCTGGCACACCATCTTTTGTGGCAACGCAAGTGTCAGGGAGGGGGTTAAAGACATCTAATTAAACACAGTGGCACATTCATCATGTCTCCCTTTTCGATTACAAAACCCCATTTTCAGGGGTTTATAACTCAGCCATAAAAATACGCTCCAGGCTGCAACTTGGCATCCAAGGTCTCGGTTTGGGAGCACAAATTTTTCTCTCCATTTAAAGAAAAGCAACAAGAGTGGCTTTGTGCTGGTTATTTTTACGTGAACATAACACCATTTTCCTTCCACAAAAGGATTGGGACAGCTTGGATGTACGCAATTAAAAATGACATTATTAAACACTATCACAGTAATGGTTCGACTCAGTAGAGTTACCATTAGTAACAATACATATGGGATTGTTAACATACAATTGCTCAGTATTAGGACACATTCCATACTGAAGGAAATGTCAGCATAATTGATGACATTTGGCTACTGGTCCCTATGTATTAGGGGGAGTCTTTACATTATCGCTTACGTATGATTCTTTATTTTGATTTGCATTCGAATGTGCCAAATATGAGGACCAAAATTAAATGATAAAACATACAGTTTGGGACCTGGATTGAACCATGTGTTGAAAGAGTTGCAGTTTGGGACTGTTTGTATTTATTTTCCCAGAGAAAGCTTAGAAGAAAAATGAAGTTTGCAGAGTGACTGGAAGGTCATCAAACTTGGGTTTCAGCTGACCGAGAGAGAAAATTAAATCCAGAGACAACGATGAAAACTTTGTACTGACTAAATAGCGGAGCAGTGTGAGACAGCATTTCATGTGGCCCTCAGAAACAACGGAGCCACACAGGAAAGAAGTCTTTTCTAAGATGCTGTGGTTGCACAAAGGTCCAAATTCTCTGTTCCTCCAGTTTAGGCATTTTCTGTTAGTGTTGTGCGTTTCTAAAAATAAAGAACTAAATAAAACCCCAAACCATCATTATCATCATGAAGGTGCAAGGGAACACAGAACTTAACGACAACATTTTGGGGGTAAACTTCTGGAGCTGAAGTATGCTGACAATTTTGTAACTTTACTATACTCAAAATTATTTTTTTCACAAACACTAATGGAACAGTTTAGCATCTGTTTATTAACATAGGCATACAAACAGGGCATCATGTTTCAAAAAAATCAGCTTCTAAATAGAGATAGTAAATTCTTTCAGGAATATTACAGCTTCTTGGTAAAGGAGCATTTTACATCTACCTCCCAATGGAGTAGCCTGTAAATCTGGAAGTGCAACATTTTTCCTTGAACTAAGCAGAATTAACACTGGGGAGTTAATGAGTTCCAGGATTTTACATTTACGAGGGAACTTAAAGTTGGTGGAAAATGCTAAAGAAAATGTTCTGGAAAATGGAGGGGGTTTTATAGGGAGACAAGTTAAAATAATCCAGAGACTTTTTTTCTCAACACCGTAGGTTATCAAAGATGAGCTGCTGGCCTGTGGCTAACTGGAGCAGACCTGGCAGCTCTGCCTCCTTTGTCCAAGTCTCACTTACAGGCATGCTAAATGACCAGGACGTTTCCAATTGACCATCTTATTTTATCGGTTTCAATAAGCACCTTTTTTGGCAATTTTTTGTCAAAGACACGGATTGGATTAGATTAGAATGGACAATTCAAAGGGAGGAGGAATTTAATGCTCCTAATCCCCTGAGCCACACAATGCCACGTAACTATTCTTTAATACACAAATCATCCCTACCTGAAAAGAGAGACCGTGAAAATCACTCAGAATTCAGAAAGTGCAAGAATAAAAGGTGCCAAGAAGGACTGGAGAACTCCAGCTGAGCCTCTGCCCTTCGGCTGCCCCGCCAGGACCTGGGGTCTCAACAGAGCTGAGCGGCTCAGCCCCCTGCTGCTGCGAGCCCTTGCGGGTACCCGGCACAGCGGGCAAGTCGGGCTGGAATCTCAGTCAGAACTATGATTTCCCGGTCTTTGCCTGGGGAACATCACCACCTTCTCATTATTTAAAAGGTAATTTTCTTGTCTAAGGCTACAGAAACTTGAGAGTTAAACTGCTTGGCATTTCATAGGGAGCGAGCTTTGGCTTCAGTTTCCTTTTTACAAGAGTAAAGATTTGACAAGTTTGGCAGCAGAGCTTGTGTATGGATATATTTCCCTAGGGAAGAGAATATACAGAAGATATAATTTCTTTTACAGGCCACACAACAGAAAAATCCAAGGAGGCCTCTCATGAAAATGTTTTTGACATCCACTTCCTCGCAGCTTATAATCTAAGGCAATGTTTTTCCATCTTGATGAACACAATTTATATGCACGTAACTCTGACTGCTGCCATCCACTGGAGAGTTCTCCCACCAAAAATCCCAAACCAGCCAAATGCAATCTCAAAATTTTATCTTCCCCTCCACTGACTGGTCCATCCCCACACCGCATTTCTCTGAGACACGCTGTAGCCCCACGCTGCCGTACTCCCGAGCAGCTGGGGCTAGGGGCTGACCGAATTAAAAACATGGAGAGAAAACAGAGCAGTGCAAGTGCTGAACATTCAGTTTTATGAAGCAAGATTTTGTCGAGATACAGTTTTATGTGTCTTTTATTAGACCAACTGAAACTATATAAATAACTATAAAAGCAGAAATCTTCCCTAAAAAGCCTCGAATGTTAAGCTGCAAAACTACCCCTGCAGTTTTGTAGAGGATCTCAAAAACTACCTTCATTTGGAACCAAAGCAAAGCCTCTGAAATTGTAAAACTCTTCATGAGAAAAATTCAGAAGTAGCTTTCATTTCAGGTCATTCAAAACTTTTTACTTTCTACCCCAGAACAGAACTAAAATGCTAAAGAAAAACCTGATCCAAAATATAAGCTGAAGCCTTTCATTCCAGTAGTATGGATATCATAAAATGCTTTACTAGCACTTTTTTAATATCAGCTAGATTTTTGGAAAATGGGTACTGAGTGACATAAACCAGATATTCTAATATGGTACAATTTTATTTTGGCACAAGCTGGAAGAACCTATCTAAACAGTACTATGTGAGGGTGACCAGAAGGAAACCCCAACCAAAGACCACCAGACCTTTATTTCTCTCAAGCAGAAACTGAACCTGAACTTTTACTCTGAAAACTGCGGGCCCTGCTGAAGTCTGAATCAAGAAGAGGTATATCACATCACCACTGCAGAGCAGTGGTTTCACCAAAATCTAGGGGGTCCTGTCAAGCAGTATGACTGTAGCATACGTGCTACGTTCTGCAGAGCCTCCTCATCCTCTCCCACCAGCACACACCAGTATGACAGAGCCCTGGCCCAGGCTGCCCAGGGAGGTTGTGGAGTCTCCTTCTCTGGAGATATTCGAGACGCACCTGGACAAGGTACTCTACAGCCTACTGTAGGTGACCTTGCTTTGGCAGGAGGGCTGGACTAGATGACCCACAGAAGTCCCTTCCAACCCCTACCATTCTGTGCTTCGCAGCCTCGCCACGGAGAACAGATGCAGCCGAACAACCACGCTTTGCCCCTGGAAAGGGATTTTCCAAGAGATGGGAGGTGCAAGCACATCCCCAGGCTTTACCTTATATTCCTGGGCGGCTTCCTCGATGGCGACCACAGCGTGGAAACGGTGAGCCTGGGACCTGTCGCACACCACGCAGATGGGCTGCTGGTCCTCCTTGCAGAAGAGCTTCAGAGCCTCCTGGTGCTGCTTGCAGAAGTTCTCCTGTCCCGCTGCTCCTCCTGCCCGCGGGCTCAGCTGCCTGGCGATCTCGGCAATGTTTGCCAGCTCTCTGCTGGGACGGAAACTCTTCCGCAAAGCCGTCTGCCGGCACTGGGGGCAGCAGAAATGTGCCTCCAGCCCTTCCCAGCAGCGGGTGATGCACGCCCGGCAGAAGTTGTGGCCGCAGTGGATGGAGACGGGGTCTTGGAAATAACCCAGGCAGATGGAGCAGGAGGCTTCGCTGTGCAGGCTTTCCACTGGGCTCTGTGTAGCCATGGCTCTTCCCAACCTACCTCCAGGACAGGATCAAATGAGCTTCGCTTTGCAGGAAGAAGAGGAAGATGTTCCTCCTTCTGGCTTGGCCGTTTTCTCCTTGCGAATGGGAGAAATCAACTCCCAGCCCCAACGCTGTGAAACGGCGGCACGGGAGGCACGGAGAGGAGCGAGAGGAGGGCGAGCGTGTGTGATGCTTCCTCCTCGCCTCCTGCCAGCCTCCCACCAGTTTTGGTTCAGTTGGCTTTCTGAGCCAGATGTGAGTCAGCAGATAGGAGGTTGGAGGGCAGGGCTGCTCTTCAGCAGGACCAGGACTGGCTGGAGAATTGATTGGGCAGAAATCTTATGAAACTCAGGGGTGGGATACTCTCTTGCAGCAGGACCAACCACAGGACTTCAGGGTTTTGAGGTTGACCAGTTGTCCATGAGTCAGTGGTGGGACCATGTAGCAAAGGTGTCAACCCCATATGGGGCTGCATTAGCAAGAGAGGAGAGGAGAGGGACTTCTCCCCTCCATCAGCACATGTGAGGGAAAATCTGGGTATGGGGACCAGTTTGGGGCTTCCCAGTGTGAGGAAGACAAAGCCAGGCCACCAAACTGGATGGATGGGGAGAGATTGGTGTTATCCAGCCTGGAAAAGAGGAGGATCGAAGAACTGCCTGCAACCACCCAACAGGGCTAGAGAGAGGACAGAGCCAAACTCTGATTTCTCCCAACCCACAACTCTGGGAAAGGCGGCTGAAAACCCACGGGGTTCAACACCAGAGCCTTCAACCGTGCATGTTCTTGCCAGTACTGTGAGGTTTTGGGGTTATAAGAGGTCTTGGTGGGAAAATAGCAGATATTACACTTAATTCAGTGGTACCCTCTTTACTTTTCTAGCAGCTAAACCAGGAACCAGAGCGAGCTTCTTCAGCCCTGCAGGAACAATGTTACTGAATGTCGAGGTAAGGAGAAATTGGAAAGGGTGGGAAAAGAGTAGAAGGGATTCAAGCCATGAAATCGGTGTCCCAGGGGCTGTTGCGCAAATTCTAGGCTTCATTTTCCTGCTCGTCCTGGGGTGATATTCCCTAGCAACACCTTGGACAGTGCCCAAACTTTAAAAAATCCGCAAGTCTGCCCAAGATGATCCCTTCTCAGTCTGCTCTTCTTGAAAACCCCATGAGAATGAGATTCAAAGCGGACACCGGGACTCGTTTTCTCCGCTTTATTCTTTGCCGTCCATACAGTCCCAAGGTATAGTGTGGTTTCCTGGATCAAACCAAAGGCTTGTCCAGAGCACGTAATGCCCGTCTTGCTGCCCGTGCTGTCTCAAGGAGCCAGCTGGATCCTGGACTCCCAAACCCAGAAGAAAGGCAGGATCTTCTCTCCATTGAAAGATGTCGGAGGAAAAGCGAAAGCCAAGGTCTCGTTATCGGCATCGAAGAAAGCCACATGTCCCTTCTCGTAATCCAGAGAGACCCGGATAGTCCTCGGCCTCCCATTCAGAGGCTGAACTGTTTCGAAGGAGGTGAAAGCTTGAAACCTGTCCCCACAGATGCCAACAGCCCAGATCCCCTGGGAAGGGTCGAGGTTAATCCAACCCTTTCGCCACGCTGAGTCCCTGGCCACCCCCACAGCCCAAAATCCCCTGCTCCCCAGCTGCACCTCCCAGTAGTGCCTCCCCACTGTGAAGCCTTCGCAACCCAATACGGAGCAGTAGGTATCAAATCTCTGAGGATTGTTGGGCAAATTCCGGGGCGTCTCATCCCACCTCACGCTCCGCCGGTCGTCGGAGAGGATGAGGTGGGGGTTTGCTGTGTCCGGATCCAGTGTCACGTTTGCTGATGGGGAGAAAAGCGTGAGAGAAGAAAAGCAGCACGTCAGAGGGGAGGTGATGGATATTTCTCCCCATCTGCACCCTCTTTTTTTTTTTCCAGAGATGAAATCTTGGCCTGACCGAAGCGATTTGGTGAAGGCCTTCTCCATGAAATATGCCATACGTATCTACTTAAAGGCTCTAATGATTTGTATTATTTTTAATTCTGATCAAAGGGGAATAGAAATTCATCTTGCCAAGCCACCAGGAAAAGTGTGAATTCCCTGCTTTTGCTGTCTTTTCTCACTTGAGTCCGCTTCTTCACCCCAGCATACCTCCAGTCTCCTGCAACTTACCCCACTGCACGTCCAGTTCAACTGGGAGGCTCTCTGGAAGGAGAGAGGAGGAGAGAAGTGCCGTTAGTTAGTTCGTGGGGGAGAGGGAGTGTATTAGAAATGGGTAAATACACGGAGGTGCGTTTCTGCCCTTGCAAAACAAAGTCACCAGGTGAACAAGTCCAACTCATGGATGGATGGACCTCCAAACCCAATGCAACCAGCTTTATGAGGATACTTCTTTAATTCAGAGTTGACTGCACCAATTACTGATTGGAGATCAGAGGAGGGAGCAGGACAGTTACCTGAACATGGAGAACAGGACAAGGGGCAATGGGCACAAACTGAGGCACAGG
>Ga0181612_140242_pt1 | contig 15612 bp, 8 predicted proteins | sample HoacroProtozoa21_FD_119630 | JGI IMG/M metagenome (GOLD analysis project Ga0181612, IMG submission 119630) | Hoatzin crop microbial communities from Cojedes, Venezuel. Combined Assembly of Gp0051906, Gp0051904, Gp0051908 | reverse complement strand
TAGCGTGCCCGTTGTGGGCGTTCGCTTTCCCGGGCCCGCGGGAGCCGAGCGGGCAGCGGCCTCCTCCGGCACCCCGGCGGGAGTTGGTGGGGCCCAGCTGCCGGAGCCGGTTGCGGTGCCTCGGACCGAGCCCCCCGCGGTGCCCCTCGGCCCCCTGCGGAGGTGGGAGCAGCCCGCCCGCGGGGCCGGCTCTCGGCGCTGGCGGGGCTGAGGCTGACTCTGGGCGGTGTGAGTGTGGTCAGACCTGGCACGACGGTACCTCGGAGCATCTCTGGCTTAGCGACCCCCGGGCGGCGAGCTGCCCCCTTTTTTAGCAGAAAGAGGAGTATTGTGGAAGTGAAGAGCATCGCAGGAGCACCCGAGGGCACCGCTGCAGCTGCATGGCGACGGTGGCATCTAGCACCGTGCATCGACATGGGTGGGGAATAAAAGCGCGGAGAGGTGCGGCGGTTTGCCGTGGGTTAAGCAGGACAGCGGCGCGGCCAGCAGCGGGACCCTGCGTACATATGATTCCCCATCAAGGTTTTCTCCTAGTTCAAAAACAGAACTTCTAGGTGATCGACGTGATTTCTGTACACTCTGGTAGAGTGGAAAGTTCTCTGACACTGGCAAGTCTGCACTGCGTAGTTGTTGAAACACTCCTATCACAGATAATCTACACATGTTCTACAGCCTAAAATGTAAGCATTTGCATTATTACACAATGGTTACGATAACATGAAGCACGTCTCAGAGGAGTGGTGTGTGCCTCCTTCCTTCACCCTCCCTACAATACTTCCCAAAAGCTTCTTCTCTGCCCTCACTAAGCTATGGGCACTATAGAAGGCATCTAACAAGTACAGAGTTGTTCTGCACTATTTGACACCCCCAGCTGTTGAACACACCACTAATTCCAAAATTCATGTCAATTAATGAAAACCCATACTCTCTGTGAACTCTCGTGAGCATCCTCAGCCCTTTAAAGCACTCAATTTCTCTCCTAACTTTCTGCATGTAACTGTCTCTGAAGTCAGTCAAATCAACAGTGAAGTGACGCGTACCAAGTGAAGTGCATGAAAACACATTTGCGGAATTGGGGCTTAAAGGATTCGCCACGAACACCTGCTCATTCTGCAGTGGAGACGGGTGAGTTCACTTGCATATCTTAGCATGTGAAATGTCCCTGTTTAGATGTGCTCCTTCAGCAAAACCTGGTCTTGCTAGTTACACACAGAACTATTCTTTAATCGTGGATTTTTCTTTTTACTTTATGGTTACAACCTGTTGCTACTACTGAACAAGACTGAGTAGACACTTTTGTATACTCAGCACCTTCACGGTACTTACCATCTCACCTAAAAAGGTGAAATGCTGATCTCTAGAAAAAAAGTTCTAAGGTGGAGAAAAACCCTTCTAAGATTCTGCGTTTATCAGCTGCATGTTAGCCTGCCTTTTTCCTAGCTTCACAGATAGTGAAGTATCTGCAGCACATCTGGTGCCTCAGAATAAACAATTCTAATCTGGGCTGCTAGAGCTCTGCTTAGGGTGCACAGTGTCTTACTGTTTGATTCTGGTGGCAGCAGCCTCAGTGATTTACTAGCTGATTGCTTTTGGGGTTTTGTTTTAGATAGGTGAGATCACACACAGAGATGTGAAGCCTCTTCCAAATGACTATAGCACAGCTTTCCACCCCTCTGCAGGAAAAAAAAAAGAAAAGATTAGAAGTACAGTGTTCAAGATGTTCTTTGTATGGGCAAATGTAAACCTCAGGCCTGGGCTCATACAGGGGCTGTAGAACCCGTGTGGTACTAAAATTGTTCTTGAGCAATCCTTGTTCGATTGGAAGAATTTTGAGGCTGTATTTAGTGCCTGTTTCTAGAACTCAGATCTTCACAAATGAAGGCTTACTTTGCAGTAAATTTTACAAGGCATAAATACAGTAATGCCTTCTCAAATTGTGTGGCACTTGGGAGAGCAGTGAGGTTGGTGTAAATGAATTAACAACATCTCGTGACGACCACAGTGCAGTGCTGACCTGCATACAAATAACTGCTTACCACTGAGCAGCATGCGGATGGGGTAGAGAGTCTAATTGCTTTTGAGGAATGGGATTACAGTGAACTTTGCTTAGGGAGTCAAGGTAAAAAAAAATCGGGACAGAAGATTATACGAATGCCGATTTCCTCTTTTCACTAATCTTGAAACTTTGTGAATAACAGAACATATTTGTAATCACGTTGCTATGACACCCAGTAATAACTAGAAACCTTCATTTTGAGTTAGCAGGTATACTGACCTAGGTAGAAGGAATGCAAATATTTAAGTTATTTTAAAAATCATTCTCTCCATGTTGTGTAAATTTCACATAATACAATAGGCAGTTCAGGGGCCAAGACCAGAAATAGTCCCTAAACCAAATGATCCCTTTTCACCCCTCTGTCCTATGCTAGTAACCCTTGTATGCACTTGCCAGCATCAAACAAATATGAAGATACAGCTAGAGAGGTCAAGCAATTCCTTGTGAATTTTATGAAAGCAGGAAGACAAAAGGAAAAAAAAAGAGTGTTGCTCATCATCCCACTAGGAGAAAGACTCCGTGAATCCAACACTTTATTAGACATCACAGAATCTTCACTGGGGCATATCCTCAAGACCAAAGTAATTGGAAACCAATGTATTTTGTTACACTGCTTGCAAAATTACTTCTTTTTCTTTGTTTCTGCCTTCTCCTACTCTTTTTTTTTTTTCTTTTACCCTTCTCCTGGAATACTGACCATTAAAGGACTGTCAGAAGTGGAAGAGAACATGGGTCAAAAGATGTTTTTAGGCTCAATGCCACTCAGTTTCTTGAAAGTGCTGGAACTTCTGCTCTGTGAACTTTTTCCTATGTCTGCAAGATGCAACAACAGAGTGGAATATAGTTGGCTCTAACAAATGCTCATGAATGTTGCACTCGGTGTCCCCTTACAAGTGTTAGAGACCAGGAATCTTGCTTCCATCTGAAGTTGCAGCAAGTCAATCTGGAAAGCTATTATGTTTTGATAGTTTTCATTGCTCAGCAAGTTGCCTGCCACATCCTGGGAAAGTTGCAGTTTTCATGACACCTCTCTTTCTGGCTCCTCTTAGCAAGAGGCTTTCAAAGTCCCCTTGCTCAGGAGCTGGCAGTAAATAAAGAACATTGTTTTCTGTTGTCATATCTACAAAGATTTAGGTTGTTCCCCTAAGGCATTCTAGCTCCTACAAATGCTGCTGCAGAGATCCCTGAGTACCCATACAGGTGCTGGAAAAGCCATCCAAACTGCCTGCTCCAGGATACTGTCTTTAGACTTTGCTTCTTTGTGCTCCCACTGTACCAAGAGATATCTTCCAGGAGAAGCTATAGTAAAAATTGTCCTTCCTTTACAGCATTCTCAAATTCCCAAAGGAGGCAACTTCATCCTCTGAATCAGAGCTGGAAGAAGACACATAAGTGGCAAGGGAGCTTTGTCTCCTCAAGCTAGCCACACCCTATGGAGGTTCTTGCGTCTTCCAGGTGCTTTCCCAACCCCGTGACCTTCCGGTGTCCACCCCTGTCCTTCAGGATTTTCCACTCAGCCATTATTGCTGCCGTAACTGGGTTCTGGACTGGAGCCTGCACCGCTCTGTGTGCATATCCTCCATTTGGCATGTGTATTGGAAGACATCCTTGGAGAAGCACCACGGGTGATCCAGCCCAGCATGCTTCTGCTTTCCACTTCCCTGGGTAGAGTAGTACTTCAGCACTCCTACTTTGGAGTTCAAGGTTGTTGCTAAAATGTATTTATTCTTCTTTGCCAGATTATTTATTTCGAGCAGCATGGCACAGGGATTCTTTATCCACAGTTTTTCAAAGACACATATACCACTAAACATATGACAATACCATTAAACATATGACAATGCCATTAAAACCACCTAAAAAGAGAAGAGAAGAGAAAAGAAGAAAAAGTAGATCCAAAAACCTAGCTTTCCACAGTGCTACATGTGTAGTTTGTCAAAACTTGAAGAGTGTTTCAGTAATGCTTTTTTTTTTTTTTTTGGTAAAATAAGGTACGATGGAAAAAAGAATTCTGCTTTCATCACAAGTATTGTAATTAATGAAGTCATGCATCCGCATTTAGACAGCTGCCCTCCTTGACTCAACCACGTATTTTTCTTTTGCTAGGCTGAAAGATTTAGATGTGATATGTTTGGAAGTCATTAAGACTGATATTTTTGTTTAAATTAAACTGAAATTTTTTATTAGACTCATCGCCTGGAGTTCTGTCTGATGCTCTCTTAGCATTGGCAATTGCTAACTGTTTGCTCCCTTAATGTCCTGAAATAAACTCTGCACCTCAGGCAGAATGTGAGGAAATCTGGGAATATTATATGCCTGTGTTTTTCAGATGTATGTTCATAAACATCTCAAGGATATCAGCCAGGACTCTGCATTGTTGTACTGCCCTTAGACCAGTAAAGGCTTTGTTAGATGCTATTCTGACTCCACAGCTTTGTGTCAGGGTGGCAAGTGCACAAATTGCTGTGATGGCCTCGACGGGAGCCTCCAGCATCACCCTCTGAGGAGCCTGGGTGGTCAGCCCTTCCTGAGCCGCACCGCAGCTCTACCTGTCTGAGCGCCGGGGGCTCCTGGGCCAGCCTTGGACCTGGCCTGTCACCGTGTCCCACCTGACGATCCCCGGACCATCAGCAGGCCCCACTGCCGTAGCCACCCCGCTCTGCTCACCTGCCTCCGGCGTGGTGGGGTTGCTGGTGGGGCCACCGCTCGTCTCGCCCTGGGGTGCCCACAGCCCCCAGCTCACCCGCCTGGAGCGTGCAGTGCCACCCGTGCTGCTCCTGATGCTTTGCTTCCGAGCTCAGAGCGCCTGAAAATGCAGGTTCGCTCTAGAAAAGCGATCTTGTCACGCTGCAGTTGCTGGTAGTTTGCTTTAATAAAGCAACATTTATATTTGCATTTCAGAGGAAATTTAGGTACTGTGTTCAGTATGACTGGTGTCACCTGTGGTCCCCACTTAAATCGGAGTTCATTCCCACAGCCCAGCTCCACCAAGGCCTGCCTCCACAGTGGTTGTTTAGGGTGTAGTTTTGTGTCAGGCTTACGCCGCTTTGTATTTGCATTGCTGCTAAAGAGGGCTCCCGCCCTCCTCCTCCGCCACACACTGCTGCTCCCTCAGCTCACATCATGATCTCACGGAAGATGAGCTGATCAAAAGCGTGACTAGTTCCCGGGTGAGCAGTGAGCTGATGCGAACCCCAGGCAGTCACGCAGCTGTGCAGGTCTGGCAGGAGAAAGGGGACAGTAAGCCATAGCTGAGGTGTGAGAAGGGGGCTGCCTGTAGTTCACTGCTTCAAGGATAGTGTCAAACCACACATTTGAGGTCAAGTTATACCAGACAGCTGAGTCAATCTGTCAAAAAGAGGACTTCTTACTTCCCCTTCCCATCTCACTCCTTCTACCCTCCTTCCTCACGCACCGCATTTTCCCCCATCGTTCACTCTTGGGGCCTGTCACATTCTGCTGAGCTGACTCAATGCACTACCCTGGCAGAAACCCAGCCATTTCCTCTGGTCTTCTGCTGGGCTGGTGAATTGATTTGTCGTACAGTGGGGTCTAGCAAGCACCAGAGACAACAAAAGGCAAGTAACACAAGTGGGAGTGGGATTGCCTCTTGTAGTATCTGTGACCCAACTCTGGATGCCTGTTATCCTTTTGGAGAACCTACAGGCAACACTGAGCTCCTGCTCCCTTTCCCTGCGCTCTGCCCGGTATTCCTGACCCCCTCCGTCCATTGGTACGTACCTGTTGGGGTATGGGTGTTTTTTTGGCTGAGCTACCTTTCTGACCAGCTCACTGAGGCATCAGAGCTGGCACAAGAGAAGTGGTGGGAAACAGATGGAGATGTGGCAGATGTGGGATTACCCCTTCCCGCAGCAGTGACCTGTCCTGTTGGCTAAGCCGATCTTGTCCCACCACACCGATGTGAAGGGCAGGATGGAGAGCACGATTCTCCTCCCACAAATCCTGACCACCGCATCATCACTGGGATTACAGCGGTTCTGAGAAAATGTTAGGCAACCACCTTACCAACAAAGTGCTGTATAATGTCACTGCCGGCAGAAAAGAAAAATTGCAATTATGCGATTAATACTCCCAGAACAATTCAACACAGCTGCTGACCATCTTTGTGTGACAGCTTTTGCTGTCATCGAGTTACTCACTGAGTGGGCGCATCCAGGCCAGCTGAGCCCGTGGCTGAGTAATCTTACTTCCTCCACCTGCCCCCATTTGCAATCTTGTAAAAGTCTTACTGCAATTGTGACTCTATTTCAAACCCCAGATTCTTTATTTGCATAAAAGCATTTTGATATTTTTGTCAAGTATTGCAGAAAGTCTGTTCAACAGCAAAAACCAGATGGATGTATGTACACATTCAGAATTAATTCTCACATTAATATCTAGATTTTACATTAAAAATGTTCTTCAGTAAATCCCAGAGTATTTTACAAGAGTTGTTATGATGGCTATGTACAAATGGGGAAACTGAGGCACAGAAGTGCAGCATTTTGCACTTAGAACTAATTATGACAGTCACTGGATCATTTCTGAATTATCCTAACTGGCGGTACTGGGTGAAACTGTACTGAGAGAAGAAAAAAACCCACCGGTTATATGTTTTACCAGCTTGTAGGACATCAGAACAGGGTGCTGTGAGTAGGAGCCTTCACTGTAGCAAACAACTTTTGATTTTTTTTTTCATTAAGTGGCTGCTTGCATAGAGGCATAATATTGCTTACTTGAACTACAGCAATCAACAGGAACACAAATTATTTAGGCTGCATACGACCACTGCAGGCACTTTAGTTTTGTCATCTGTTATTTACAGTTGCAGCTTGACTCCTTACCAGTAACTGGATGGACCAGTGACGAGGTGGCGTGAGGTCTGCTGCAGAATGACGACAGCCTACTGACATAAGCATTGGCGTTTACTCTAGGTGTTTGCAGATTGACTTAAAACATAGAAAATCTGTCTGGCTACAGCATAACTTGAGAAAATTTGAGAATAAAGATCATAGCTAAACTACAATGTCTCATTAGAAATTTGTATCCTGAATTTATGGAATAACCTCACAAAGATTAAGATATGTTATTCCAAGAGTGAAGGCTTTCCATTGTTAAGACATTACCTTTGCAATAAACCAAATCCATCCATTCACAAATTCATTTGCACTTGTAGGTGTGATTGTGCGGTACCTTTCCTACTCCAGATTTAAAGGAAACAAAGGAAACCAAATGCTTGCTCCTGAAAGAGCTTGAGACATTGGTTTCTATGAAAAAAATAAATATGTATTATATTCAGTTTGCTAATAAGCAGCCCGAATGACTTTACTAAGAAACAATTTCCTACATGTGCTGCTGCAGCAAAAGAGCTGGAACAGCCAAGTCCCCATTTTCCATTTCCCACAAGGGGGAGGTGTGTGCGTGCAACTGCTTACACAAAACCCACGCCAATCCAGATGCCAGCCCTGATTTATAAATTTGTTCCTCCAAAACAGAGCCAACCACCATAGTCCTGCCCTCATTCCTACACAGCATTTGCTGCCTAGCTATAGGGCAACTGTTTTATAAGTTAGAATATTTCCTGGAGAAGTTTGTAACTGACTGTTTGAGTAAGAACAGATGATGTTTTTTCTTCAGCAAGAGAGCAGCCTAGAAACAAAACCTTCCAGGTTTTCAGAGACGTAAAGTCGCAGAGGTCTGCACCTCATCACCATCAGTGCCTCCACAGCATCTCCGCCACCAACGGGGAGAACAACCTTTCTGTTGGGCCAACACAGAGCGAGCAGCTCTCCTCTTTGCTGCCTACCACCTGCTGAAGCAAGCGAGGCCGTTGGCGGTTATTAATAACCCCCTCTCCAGACATGCTGGAGAAGTGTGTAGTCACGCTTCTGAGCTGTCCTTAAGCAATTCCCGTCTCCCTACCAGAAAGTTGTAATCCGTCAGATCGTGGTTCTAAGAATAGACTCGCAGAACATTATGTGTCGGGGAGGGGGCAGACCTCATCTACTGTCTCCTAAAAAATCTTTTTATAGAAACTGTCTAAAAAAAGCCTGGAAGCTTAACAGGGAATATGGTTTAGTTTTTAAAAAATAAAAATAAACTTCTGCAGTACCTTCGATTGCAACCTTTTAGAACCAGGATTTAAGTTACAAGACTTGCCATTACAGTGATATTTTAAAGCACACATTTCCAGAATAAAATCATTACAGAAATACTCACAGGTTACCTCTAATTTAAAACTAATTATGCAATGAGGGTATAAAATCAGGGAATCTGAAAAATCTAGTGAAGGCTGTTCTGTGAATCAAGATTCCAGAGGGCTGTCAAGTGTTCCCAGTGAGGTCACAGAAGGGACAGAAGCTAGCATGCTAACAATTTCTGATGAACCTTGCAAGTGATCTTCCATTGCAGTGATGTGAAAGAGAAGACTAAAGATGGGGTAGCACTAGGCAACAGATACCAGTAATCCTCCCGGTGGCCACCCTCCAGTCTGGAATATTTCCCCCAGAAAAACACGTAACATTTCCTATAGGGAAAAAAAAAATACAATACTTGAAAACAAACAGAACAGACTGGCATGTGGTGCAACATTTATTAAAAAAAAAAAAAAAAGGAAACTTCAAGGTCTTTGGCTGTTCTTTACAATTTCATCAACGAATTAGCTCCTTAGCTGTTAACAACTGACTACCACCAGCCTACAAAATCCCACCACTAGAAGACTTGTCGGTCACATTCATCAGCAACATCAGAAACTCCACTTTTTCAAACTTGTGTCCGAGGAGAGAGAGCATACATACCTGTGAGAGTGTGTCTGTATGCAGTCCTCAGAAAATACACAGGGCACTGAAAAGTAAAAAAAATTATCTCGATAAAAGCAAATAAATTGATATAGGAAACGGCAATGTAGGAGCACCACAGAAGGTTTATATTGCAATGATGACTAATACACTTGAGCGTATCAAGATCTAGTATTTTTTATGGGGAGAGCAATTTTCTAAGGGGCTAGCATGAGGTTTTTAAAAATTAATTTTTCTAACAGATGCTGCTCAATAGAGAGAAGATGAGTTAAAAAAAAAAAAAGTGTCTTACATTGGAGAAAGAAGCAGGTGCAATTTGCAGTGGTCTCCAGCTGTGAAGGGAGTTAACTTCAAGGTTTCTACTGGACAGCAAAGGATTTTTGTCTCCTGCATGGATGAACAATATACTTTTGAGAAGGCATCTCAGAGCCAGAGGTGTCAACCACAGTCATCATCATCACTGAGTTTAGGCAACCTTTTAAAGAAGCTGCGACAACTAAGTCGTGAGCACCTTCAAGATAATTCAGAGAAGCCTTAATTTTAGTTGGTATTTCCTAGGAAACTAGAACAAGGCCTAATGTGCTTGTATCACAGCTTTGCACACACATGTGGCACACATGAGAGCGTTCAGTGCTACGAGACCGTAGCAGGGCACATTTGCACACAGGTCCGTCACACTGTGGCAGTCCAGAACGGCAGGAATCCTGAGCAGCAGTTCCCCCGTTGTCACAATCTTCTCCTGGACATAAACTCGGCAAGAGTCTGTTTGAAGTAACTCTGTTTAGCCCCACTATGTGCTATGGATAAGATATTCCTGAAGCTCACTCCTTAAATGCAGTTTCACTCCTTTCCATTAATTTCCAGACCGCACTTGTTTCAGATAGTTTATAACCATTTATTTATTCTTGTCAGCACTGTCCTTCAGCTTAAAATCGTCAACGTTTTCTTTGTCTATCAGTATAACCACCATCTTGCTTTGTGTTCAGCTTCAAAAGGCTGTTCTTCATCCAAGGACTACCCTCAACCTGATACAAGGGTTTCCTTGTGGGAACAGTGACCAGAAGACATGCAGAACTGTGTTGTTTCTGTCTGGTGCTTGAGCCCAGATCAGTGGTGCCCAACGACAGGACAAGGGGCAACGGGCACAAACTGAAGCATACGAAGTTCCGTCTGAACATGAGGAAGAACTTCTTCACTCTGAGGGTGACGGAGCACTGGAACATGTTGCCCAGGGAGGTCGTGGAGTCTCCTTCCCTGTGCAGCCTGCTGTAGGAGACCCTGCATTGGCAGGGGGTTTGGATTAGATGACCCACAGAGGTCCCTTCCAACCCTAAACATTCTGCGATTCTCCCTTTGAGAAAGGTGAATTCCATCTGATGCCAGTAGGCATGGTGCTGTGTAGACTATCCCATAGTGACACCAGCCACAGAACCATGTACTAACAGACTGGGTCTGCCTGTTTCTTCCAGTATCACTGCCAGAATTGGAAGGATAAACAAAAAAACTACCTGTGCTTCAGCTTCCCTTTCCACTCATCCCAAGGCCCTGAAGCCTCTTTCGATTGCCCTTGGACTTCATGTTGGGCTTTCATCGCCACCCACATACATGAGCAATAGTGGGTAATAATCTGAGGGCTGTACCAGGTTACGAAGTTTCCTAGTTTCCTCTGGTGTAGATGGACCATCATTTGACTAACCTTCCACATCCAGAGCCTCGTATCTGTTGTATAAAAGCACCTGGGAAGATGAGCTGGGCAAGGCGGAGCTTTGCCTGCCACCCCAGGCATGGGCTTGCCTCCATTCACTCTTCTCCATTAGGCTACTGCCTTCTGCCTGGTGGGAGAAGGATACAGGATACCCTTGTTCTTGTGTTTTTTCTGGTGGCTGTTCCTGTCTCAGGGAGGGCATACCACTGTTCCATCAGTTTAACTCTTTCTCATTTCCCTTCTAATGACCCTGTGTCCAACTCTTACGTACTTTGAAATAGCAGCCAAATGTCCTAATAAGGGTGGCTGATAGGTGTTGCTGTGTATAACAAAGTGCAATGTCTTTGAAAACACTGTTACCCATTTCAAGCAATGACATTACGTGATTCAAAAGCATTATTTCATGCTTCTTATAATAACCACATAAAACAAATTTCTTTTTTTGCTCACAATAGCAAATGAATACAAACGAAAATGTATTGCATCATTTGCTACGTGTTTTATGGATTTTAATTGGCATTTGCATCAAGCTTGAGCAGAAGCTATGTAATACGAATCCCCTCTTACTGTAAGTGTTTTGCAGAGCTTACACTCATTAAAGAAGAAAGCTCCTTAGGTCAAAAGATGTTTCATTCCATCTCATACTCTGAACTCTACCTGGAATGAAACACAGTGCTTTAATATCTGGATGGATTTGGATCTGCTCAAATAGGGTTTAATATCCTTCTACAAATAGCAAGTTCTGACTAAGATATCACTGGTACAGAGGTAACTCTTGCAAGTATTATTAAATTTATAGGTAAAATATATATCATATTCTATATATACAATACTCTCTATACACATAAGCAGGAAAAGTAGTAACAAAATAAAAACTTTTATACTGCAAGTGCTTGTATTTCAACTGTGAGAAAAGCTTTTTTACCAAACAATTCTGTCTGGATTAACAAAATTTCTGCTAATTCTAAGGGAAAAAGCACCTAACAAGTTACCATATCAATGAAATGTAACAGAGAGAAATGAGGAATCTACTATTAACTTCTTGAACAAGAAATGTTAATTCTTTTACGTTAACTGGGCCTTCGGGATTTCTAATAGGCTGAATCTAGCATACTGTGGGATTTTAGCATTGACATATTTCTAATGAGAGGTTAACGAATCTAATCTCTCATACCATGGTAAAACACAAGACTGGGACTCAGGGAGCCAGTTCTGACAGTGTTTGGCTGTGTTCCAGTCGAGTTCACTTATTCATGAAGAAGCTTCCATCAGATGTTCCACTTCTTACTGAAACATTAAGTGAGCTGGAAAAGAAAGGTCCTCATGGTGTAGAAGCAACTGTCAGCAACTGAAGGAAAAGGCCAAATTAAAATTAAAATTCATTAACCTTAGCATCTGTCAAACAGTTTCGAAGGGAAGAAGAAAAAAAGAAAAAAAGGGTGAATACAGTTACCTGAGACAAACAGAACTACTCCTTTTTACCTGTTTCCCAGAAAACTATCTACTACATCAATAGCCTTAATTCTCCGAGAACAGTATCTTTGATAAATAGAAATAATGTAACCTAGCTAATTACCATTCTTCACTGACAACTCCCTTGGTCTACCTGGCATTTGAATGTGACAAGAATACCTTTTTCAATCATCTTTTTCCTGTTTTATGTTTCCCCCCAAAAAACTCTACTTTTTCCAAATTCTTTCCTTAAGGAATGTAAAATCCAGTAACAGTTTGCAGTCATGTAAGGTAGAGACCTTGGGGGTAAAAAAAAAGCCCACGAAAAGAAGTTGAAAGATTACTTAGGGCTAATGAATTATCTATACAGGACTGAAATCACTAAGGGCAAGACAGTGCATTTTTAATTTGTACTGTGCTTATGGCGTCCACATCTGGGTTTCCTACACACTACTGTAGTGCAAATAATGTATGACAGAAGTCTGGTAAAAAAATATTTTGCTCTATTCAGAAATGTTTTTTAAGTTTCTGGTGAGATTTAAAGATGAAAGACTGTAAAGAGAAAAGCAAGACTTACTGCTTGTTGAGAGAAAGACAAAAAAAGACCAGCACTACCAATGCAAGATAAAAGCAAAAAGCAGGCACGAATTTAAAATGTTTCCTTTGCAATATACTGATTATTAGATATCTACCTAATATTACATCTGTATCTGTTAAATATGTCTGCATCCATGAAATAAGCCATTTTAAAGACCTAGTTCCCAAATGTGAGAGTAATAGTACATTAACAACAAGTTTAATAATTTAAAAACAGCTTTGTAAAGTAACATGGCTCCTTTTGAGCAGAATTGTTAATACTGAATAAAATTTTAATTTTTATTCACTGTTGAAATTTTCATGTGGATAATCTAATTCTGTTCAGCTTGCATACCAGGAAGAGCTGACAGAAGTAACACAGAAGGACTCTCTTCCTCAGAAGACAGAATAAGTTAGTGATAGCCATTGAAAGATGGAAGTATCTGATACAGCAACTAATAAAGGAGGTTTCTGAGGACATCTTAAATGTGATTAGTGACACCTGTTACCATTTAGAGAGGCTTGCAGATTTGGGTATCATTCCTGTCAGTTTAAATAGTATTAAGAAAATAAAAGTTTACACACCTTGTTTCCAGTGCAAATTGACAGTAAATTGACTTCTACCATCTTTTTGAGTCTCAGATCAGTGCAAAGCAAATAAGGTTCTTTTTCCCAAATCTATGTACAGTCAAGCAGAAAGCATATCACCAACCAAGTCTACCTGTCAAAAAGCTGTTGCAATATTCCATGCAACCCACATCCAAAGAATGACAGTGAGAAACGCACAGACACAATCCATTCTAGCACAACTAAGTACACAGTTCACAGCAGACAGAACGAGACCTTAAGTACTGAAAACAGTGAAGTTTACTACAACTTTTCTCCCCCAAAAGCATCAAGGTCTACAGTTACAGCAAGCAATTCCACACACAGCACAACTCATGAAATCTGCTTTCCTATCTCTAGCTAGATTTCCCTCTACCTAATCAAATGCAAACTTTTCCCAGTTAAGCTTTACATGGATTCTCTGGCAACGAGCTCATGGTAGGGAGGCCTACTCTCTTCACAACCATAACTTACATTTTACAGCCCTGCTAAGCCACCTACATTCAGAAAAGTTTTTATACCTTTGAGAACTTCACTCTTTGTCAAATTTGGTTTAAAGTAGTTCATAGATCCAAAAGGCACCGCAGAGAACAACTGCACAGATAAACTGACCAGCAGTGAGTGCGAGTCATAGAACTTGTTTTCTTCAGAAATTAAGAAAAACAGTAATGACCTGGATGACAGAGTGTAGAATGTTTAAGATATGAAATTTATCAAGGTAAAACCAAACAATGTATTTGAACACTCATGTATATGAAACATGCATAAGTGCCTCAAAAGCAAATCAAACTCAGGGAAACTTCAAGCAGTTCCTAAAGAGATACTATTTTTCATTGCTAGTTCAAAAAATCACTTCTTGGCATCTCAGTACGTAATTTACTTTAGCTCTGTCCTCAAAACAGCCATTTTTTTGCAGACTGCTCTAAAGAATACTTGGAATTTGCTTTTATACGTTTTACATTTCCAAGCAATTGGAAGTGCAATTCTGCAATTTAACTGTGCCATAACATGGGCAAATAAATACATTTAATGCAAGTTATTCAGCCAGTCTTACTGCTTTTCAAATGTTGTTATATTTCTACTATGCAACTGTGAACGATTAGCAGCCCTCACTCATCCCTCTCCTTTGCATCCGTTTAAGTTTGTTCTTACCTAAAATAAAGCTCTTTTTCAATATAAGCAGGTCAAGGTAAGCAAAAGTCCTGTAACGCTTCAAATATTTGATTTATATTTCCATTTTATTTTAAGATTAACATGCTTTTCTGCCCCCCTCATCAGATCTTGAGTTGAATTTCAGATGTTAATCTCATTCATTTTCTTTAGGAACTCTGGTTCCTCATTTGGGTTAAAGATAAATTCTAACTCTGGCACCATGAATGCCCCTTTTTGGTGTTGCAACACTGGGAGAAGGTTTTAGCCATTCTGAAAGCAAGACACTCAATGCCAGCTTGAATTCTTCTTGAGAACTTTTTATTTCAATGTGTCAAAGTTTGTAAAATATGTAGAATTTGGAATTGCAAACAGAATCAACTGTTTAAAATATGCCTTAGCATGGTGAACTTCCCATGAAGCAAATGTACAAATTAAAAATATGTAGCAGAAGTATGAAAGACTTCAAATAATTAGCTGAAAAATTGCACATGAAATAACAAGCCTAATTAGAACAACATGGCAAATATAATGAGATTTACAGCACTAGTAATGTTATTGGACTGTTACTTCTTTCTAGCATAGAAGAAACCCATTACAATGGGCCTCTGGTACTGCTACAAGACAGTACTGTATATCCTTTTCTGACAAAGATCATTCTTTCTTGAATGGACAACATTCAAAATTTTACTCTGTACACTAACATAGAAAAAAAAGACAAATAACTCAGAATCTCCTCAAAGTCATTTCCAAGTAGATGAAAATACTAGAACATGCCCAGATTATCCTTGAACATATAGCTTTGAGACAATCTTCTCCTTTTATCACAAAGGGGTGTTGTGATATAGCCCCAGTGAGCAACGAAGAACCACGTATCCGCTCTATCGCCCCTCCCCCTGCTGGGGTGGAGAGGAGAATGGGAAGAAAAAGGTAAAACTCGTGGGTCGGGATAAGGGCAGTTTAACAAAATGGCAAAGGAAGCAAACAGAACAACACCACCACTGACAAGAAGAATATACAAAAACAATGGAATACACAGAGCAACTCTCTCACGTCCAAGGGAACGCACAGAGTAACTCTCACTGCCTGACGCCCAGTGCGCTCCCGAGCTGCCATTCACCTTCCCCCCGGCCAGCTCCTGCACTCAGCACCAAGCACGGCGCCACAGGGTATCAAATACCCGTTTTGTCTGGCCAGTTTGGGTCAGCTGGCCTGGCTGTGTCCCTTCCTGGCTTCTGGTGAAAATTAACCCTACCCAAGCCGAACCCAGG
>Ga0181612_136286_pt1 | contig 15612 bp, 9 predicted proteins | sample HoacroProtozoa21_FD_119630 | JGI IMG/M metagenome (GOLD analysis project Ga0181612, IMG submission 119630) | Hoatzin crop microbial communities from Cojedes, Venezuel. Combined Assembly of Gp0051906, Gp0051904, Gp0051908 | reverse complement strand
CTTGTAGAAGAGTTGCAATTTGAGAGTCTTTGTGATCGGTTCTTGTGTTGCAGGTCCATTGATCTACACATGATGCATTACAGTTGGCCGTCTTTGGGAGATGAGAACCTTACTTGTCTATATGCAAGATGTGTAGTTTACCAGGGAGTCTGGTCTTTCAAAGAGATTGGGAACACAAGGCAGCAGATTTGTAAGTTACAAACATCATTTTAGTGTTTCCAAATGTAATTGTTTCATTGTGATGTTCCTCTTTTTAGCAGAAAGCCAATATTCCAGATAAATGCTGAATTTCAGTTGCAGTTAGAATGCCCTTAGTTAGCCTTATCAGCATGAATGCTAATGTTGGTTAGCATAGCTGATATTAACATAGCTGATGATGTCTGGTGTGTGTTAGGTGGTGCTCATATAAGCAGCTTTGCCGACTGAAGGTGATAATGGGTCTTGGCATAAGGTAGGAAGGGTAACTTTTTCAGCATACATAGCAGCTACTGGAATAGAGCTTATGAACAAAGCTCTGTCTCCCAGTGTCCTGGTGCATTGCTGCTGTTTCTTTTTCAGGGTGTTGACTATTACAACTAAACTCTTTTTTTAGTTGTTTTGGTGAGAGGTATTGTCTTGGAGTGATTGGTGTTTTTCGAACGTGGCATATTTAAATGTGATTACTGTGTTTGTGCTCTTGTTGCTAGTGAGGAATTTAATCAAAGTGGGCAAGTGTGTAGCATTCCACTGTTTCATAAATTGTTGGCAGCAATTCAGAGGTCTTTTAGTGCAACTGGGATAATCGAAGGTGTTCAAGGGCTAAGAGGAGAGCAAAGATAACTCAGCTTGCAGTCTCCTTGAAAAGACAGACAAAATGTATAGGAAAAAGCCATGCAGACAGTGGGTTATACTATGTAAGTATAATTCTGTACTGAATTACATTCGAGAAGAAATGACACACATCTGCTTCATGGTGTTTGTAGTTTGAAGTGACCACAGCTGTGTCTATATGTTTAAAATTCTGTTATTATTTTTAACTGGTTAGAGCAGTTAGAGCAATCTTTAAACTGCAGAAGTTTGTAAGCAGATCGTGTGTACCAGTTCTACTTTACAAGAAAGATTCTTCTGCAGCTTAAAATTTTTGGGATAAATCTTCATCTGTGTATGTACTCCGATTACATAAAGATACTAACATGACTTAAAAAATTTAACAATATCCTTGAGCTATAAAGTTTATATTAAGATATAATTTGTACTTTTTTTCTGGAGACTTAGTATAACTAGATAGTGTTACAATAGCTGGTTTCCAGTCACTCTTTTCTGCTTTTTTAGTGAAACACGTTATCCAGTTGGAACTACTGAATGTTTAATCCAGGAAGATTCTTCATTTTTTTCAGGATATCATCTAAGGCCAATAAAATCATGAAAGGAACAGGCAATGTGGCTGCAGGGTTCATGACTTTATGCAATACTTACATTTGAATAATCAGAATTTATGCTATATTTTAAGGAGCTTCTTAAATTATGATACGGTTTGCAGTTTGAATCAGCTTATCCCTGAATTTTCATCCAAAGTTAGGTAATGTCTTAAATTACATAAAAAGTTAATAACTAATTAATTCATTTTGCACTCATAAAACCTCTAGGTGAAATACAGTGATTTGTACTTATAATGAACAATACATTACACCAATAAAATAATTAAATGAAAATGTATCTCCTTTATATAGTTCATCAGGGATTTTGTAGTAGACTTCTCACTATTTATGGTTACTAATGGGAGAGGGGGTTCTACTTTGCTATTTTGCCATTGTTTAATGAGGGTTTTTTTGGTTTAGATTCTGCAGACGTGCTTTTAGTTGATTAAGTTTTAGTTAACAAAATAGTTCAAAGCTACAGGTGGATCAGGTGACTACCTGATGAAATTGTGGAGTGAGAAAATGCAAACTGTTTCCCATAGAAATCAGGAGCAGGTCAGAGTGACAACTGTCCTGAACAGAAAGAACAGGCAAATATAGGAGCCGTTTAATCCCTTTATTAGCCTGGAAAGTCCAGCATGAAACTTAAAGGCCCTTTTCAGAGCTGGTTGTTTGCATGGCTGCTTGACAGTTGCACTGTGTGACTTCAGCTCTCTGCCCTGCTAGGCTCTGGGGATGGTAGGAGATACAGCTCTGTCCATACAGGGAGAGGGAGTGCTAGGGTGAAAATGCCTCTTTGCAGCTGTAGGGTGAGAAACTGTCTCCTCAAATGAGAATATGGTCTGGGAGGAATGGATGTAGGGGCCTTTGAAACACATCACAAAACGCATGTGAGAAATGAGTCATGGAAGGATTGTCATAGGATGGGTTTTATAACCTTGGCTGTGTAAGCCTGCTAAATGGAAGACTGTCTAAGCACTCTGGTCTTTTTTCTTTTGCTTTTTCTATACACTAAGTACACATTCACCTAATTCCGTAAAAATTACTTTTTTGAGTTGGAGCCAAAAACCAACTGAGAAAAATCATTTGCTTCACTGTTGTGCTTATACCAGGCACAATGCAACTGGCTTTCAAAACAGGAGCATCCTAATTACCTAGAGAATCTCTCAGCCTCTTGTATGACTCCTTTGGCTGGGTGACAGAAGAAGGTACCTAAGCATCCCTGTCTCCACTGCTGCAGCCTCTACTGTGCATACTAGGGGGGTTATTTTTATGTAATTCTTTAATACCCTGTCCTTTCTGGGTCTCCTTAAGCATTTAGTTTCCAATCTATACAGTAAAAACATTTTGTGATGTTTTGCAGTTCTGTGATCACCTTGTCGCTGGCCACTCTCAGTTATCAACACTTCGGACATTTTGTTGGAAGGTGCAGCAGTGTTTCTTTTTCCTCAACCATATGATATGAACCCATATCGCTGGCTCAAGATAACAGAAGGGCAATCACCCACTATGCTTCCATCCTGCAGTAAATCCACTCTTTTATGTGTGTCTCTGTTCCTGCCCGTGATCATATTCCTGCTGCATAGTACTGCAGCTATCTTTAGAAGTGCTGTTCTTTTCATCTGCATTTCCCTTTTGTTGCCCATTTGGGTTCTACAACTCTTCTTTCCTTTTAAGTCCTTTTTTTTTCTTCTGGCTTATGTTGCTGTTTCTGTCTAGAATGATATGCGCTTCTTGGTCCTCAAGAATATATTTCTCTTTTGCCCTTCAAGTATTCCCCCCAAGCTCTCAATTTGGTGCTGAGTGCTTTGGTCTTGGTACTGTGGTGTGCTTAAGCAGATGCTCAACTTTAAGCATAAGTAGTTCTTTTAAACTATTAAAATTTAAACATGTTTTTCACAATTCAGGATGGATTATACCTTTAACATTTTCCTGAATGGGAGGCTAAAAGCCTGAATATGAAGGTTTATAAATTTCATTAAATCTTTAGTGAATATTGAGCACATATCTATAACATGTATGTGCTTAAGTGCTTTCCTAAGTAGAGGTGTGTTACCCTGGTTTTACGCTCTTTCTAACAAGAAACATATTTTTGTTTTTCTAGTTCCCTGCAGTAACTGATCAGGGAAAGATGTAGTGCTTTTACAGATAATTAGGAGAGGGCATTGTACTAGTTCATTTCTCTGTTTTCTATTTGGTGGGCATCTATTCATCATTCTCAGATTCTGTAGACAAAATGTTCCTGCTGAGTATATACGAGTGTAACCTGCACTTACACAGAACTGCCAGCTAAGCTTTAATTATAGCATTATTTTGTTGTTGGATGCTGTTCCTGAACTGCTCTTGTTAAAGTGACTGTGTGTGTGTATTTACTTATCTGTCTCTTTCAGTGGTGGAAGAGAGCATTTGAAAAAGAGGGACCCAAACTATAAAATTAATATTTAAAATGTGATTTTAAGATAGTTTTATTACACATTATTTTATGTACACTGTATATAGATAATTATTACTTCCCTCCTACCCCCCCCCCCCCTTCTTGGAATACTTTCCTTAACTCCCCTGAAAATGTTTGTTTATGAACTGCAGAAAAATAATTTTTTTATTGTGATAGAATTCATGAGAAATGAAAGTTGCAGAATCCTCTTGAAATATTTCTACTTGATTTGCTTTGAAAAGCTTGCTTGTCTGAGCAGAATAACTGAAAAATGGTATTGTACAGAAAACCCCCCTTATGAATGCCTAAAGTTTGTGAAGTTATTTTTGAATAGTTTGATTCATATTCAGATTAGCTTCCTGCCAGATGGAGGGAATTTACAGTAAATCAGTTTTTGGCAGGAGAGAAATAAAAAATGAACAGCATCTGCTTATTTATAAAAGTTGTCCTGTTCTTTCTCTGTATTGGTGGTGCACATATTACCTATCCAAAGAAAGTTTTATTACCAATGACCTATGGAATCTTAAAGCTTACAGGGATGAGAAAGTATTTGTGTTTCCAAAGCGGCTGACAACAGAACAGGTTTATATAGTGTAAGCAGCACCTTTGCATAACACAGCCGTTGGTGGTCAGCATCTATGTATCTGCTGAGTTTCTGTCCAGCAGTGGGTCTCGTTGCAGGAAAAGCCTTACAGTTTCCAGAAGTTATTTTAGGCTGTGATCTTGCTGACATGTCTGTGTAGCCAAACTCATCAAACATTCCATGTTCACAAAGAAGGAAAGCTCATGAGTATGCAAAATCTGAATAGTCTCCTTTCGTCCCATACATATTAGGCTATTCTGTGATCCTATTAATATTTCTGTTTGTAAGTTCATGCATTGCTTTATAAATGGGATACTGGAGTGCTCAGATATTAGGTCAATGTGTATGGCTGTTGCTTTATGATGACCTTAACGTGATGGGTGTGCCTGAGATTTTAATGAGCAGTTTGTTTATACTATAGACTCTTCCATTCCAAATGCACATTAAAAGAGAAAGCTCAGGCCCTCTTAGTGTCACTGATGTTCAACGTACTGGCTCAAAACTGGTGAAGTCAGAGGTGAGATGACTAAAGCGGGGGTTAACAGCATGCTTCTGGTATGAATAGCTGACCCAACAATCTTTCAGTAATTCCGGTTCATGATCAACAGTAGCTGGCAGCTACAGCCAGTGAGAGGGTACAGTCATATGATATTTTACACACCTAACTTTGTTTACCAGAAATAGCACGCTGTTCTTGTCTACCAAAACATCTCTAAGAAATAGAACAGTAACTTTATTCTGTCCTGTCAAGTTTAGACATAAATCATGTACTTGGAATGTTGGTAACACATTTACTAATAAAGAAGGTTTAAAAAGCTAATTGTCTCTTATTTCTGTTACTCCTTTCAGAAATGTTTTTCGGAATACTGTCATTGGAGTTAAGGGTGAATCCCGTCTGCATCCTCTCCATCAAGCTGACCGCTAGGAGGCTGCCATTGATAAGGCATTGCATCAGTCTAACCCTCACAGCATACCTGATCTGGGCAGCCAAGATTTATAGGCAATGTCTGTTACTACAGCAGTTAATATAGGTGGATAAAAGAGAAGCTTTTGGGCATACCAGCTTTCCATCAAGAGCTAAAGGTGTGTTAATAATTGAACCAGCTTAGCAGCTGGCATCTGCAAATCCTTTTCACCCAAAGGATAGTCATTTTAGGGAGCTGCTTCTGTATTCACAGTTTCTTTCTATTACCTAGAATGGCTTTAGGGGCCCAGAGACATCCTGCTTCTCCTAAAGGTCAGAGCTAAAGAACCCACTTTACTTTCTTCTTCCTTCCTCCTGGATCTTATTTTCAGTATCTTGGAAGATATTTAGAATGTTTATAGGAAAGGTGAACAACCTTTTCTTTGTTTTCCGGGATCTGTACAGTAGTTCAGAAGGGTACATTGCTTCCTTTCTTCCTTAGCTTTCTTGGTTTATGTATCCTTTGTGTTCTAAACTTACATCACATTCAGAGCTATGGGCTTAAAACATTTCTTTCTGCTTACAGGCCCTTTAGAACACATCTGAAAACTTATGCATGTAACCTTCTTAATAGATTCACAACTTCCATTTCTTTGTTAGATTTACATAGAATGTAAACATCTGTTGCAGATTTAAGATTGAAATTGTTTCTCCTCCTCTTATTTGGGAAATTCTGTCATCGTGCCTTAGCGTAGCAAAGATATTAGTGACCTCCAGTTAAGAGTGGAATAATGTGAGATATTTTGTCAGCGAATCTACGGGAAGATATTCTTTCTTCCTATTTTTCAGACAGCTCTTACCAAAGGGACTTAGAATTAGCACTTTTTTGTCCTTGGCCAAGAAAATGCCAAGGTAAGAATCTCAATGATGGTAGTCCGAAATGGCTGATGAATGAAACCTGAGGTAATACAGTCATTAATTTACATTTTCTCATTTCTGAATGTATATGTATGATACTTCTATGTCTCTTAGGTATTAATCAAAATGTGCTAATGTAATTTGAAAATTATACAGTGAAAAATGCATATTTTGAAATAACTCCTACATTATATTAGTGGTTGATGTGCAGAAATTGTAGGTGTTTTATAAAATGACTGTATTATGGAGACTAAATTTGAACTTGTAAGTGAATTAAAATGAAATGATTAGGCCATGAATTAATATTTAACTTATTTGGTAAAATATAATTCTGTTAAGAAAGCAGCATTATATAGTAATAATTTAGTATGAAATTCAGTGGATTTAAACAGGTAAAACATAACAGGATTGCAGCAAGGAAAGACCATGACTAGGAGAGATGAAGCACAAAAGTTCTGTTAACTCCCAGTACTGAAGGAAAGTGATAAATGGGCAGAAAATGAAATTGTTTACTTTCTTCTTAAAACATATTGCTTTGCAGACTAAGACCCCGTGTCTTGTAAATACTTAGACATGTGTTGAACGGGGGTGTTCTGCTTGATGCTTGTTGGATGCTGTAGAGGAATGGGGCTAAATAGGGAGTCTAGTGTTTGGAGAGACATGCCATCTGAAACAGAACTTATTCTGCAATTCTGCCTTATAGATTTAAAGCCTAGACCTGCAAGATCCACATACACAAACCTCACATCAACTCTTCAGGAAGATTATCTTCCTTTTAGAGAAATTAACTGAAGCTATTTCAAATACGTAGCTTTTAAAGGCACAGCAGGAAAAGCCAGACAATGCTTTGCTCTTCCATCATGTATTACATCTTCAGTCATCTCAAAGTTACCAATATTAATCACATTTTATGATGGTGGAATGGAGACAGTCAAATGACTACCCTAGAGCACCCACTACACCCAAAGAAGATGCAAGAACAGAGTCTGTGTCTTCTGACTTTGTGTGGTGTTTTTCTCTCTAGGGCCTATTGTCTTGCTCTTTCTCAGCCAGGTCTTGAACTTGTCTACACCCCTTTTTTTACAAAATATTTACTGAAACAGTAATTGCACTTAAATATTACAGGGGATTGTTTTCATTCTTCTTAGGGACAAGAGAGTCTCCCAGGGACTATGACCAAGTAGCAAGTGCAATCAGACTTTTAAATATATTTCCACTTTCACAGCGTAAAATTCTGATTGAAAAAGAAAAGTGAAGGAAGCCAGGGACCTTCCTCGTGACAGGAATAATAATTGTGTGTGTTTCTGAGCATGAGCTTTTTGCTGAAGAGCAAGACAGTCTAGGCTTTGCAGTAAATTTTTAATATTCTATCAGAGAAAATAAAACAAGTCACTGACCTTGAATATCTTAGTGATTGCATTCAAAGAAAGGAAAATTTGTTTATATAAATAATAAAAGACAATAATTACATAAAATATAATTTAATGCTTGGAAGAATTCTAAAAATTAATTTGAAGTTACTAACGGTGTAAAATGTCAATTGCTTGTCATAAATGTGTGTTTTGTACGATTCATTTTTAAGAAATGTAATATATACATTGCATATGGTAACTCAGATCTTCCTTCAGGAAAATGCTGGAGCACACTGGCACTTAAACTAAGAGAAGATTCACTGATATCAGGGCAATTGTTTGCCTAAAAGATCTATTTGAAGTTCTTTATTATAAATTTGTTTGCAGTGGCCAGCGCAAGTGACAAGATTCTGCAGTTAAGTTTACAGCCCTCTTGCATTCTAACTACTCTTTCAAACATGTGCTTTTTCGGACTCACTCTCCTTCTACTTGAAAGAGAAAGAATGAGTAAACCCAAGCCATTTTGGGGCATGATGAAAATGGAACAAAGCAAACTGCTTTTTCATGAGCTTTAACAAAAGCTTTTATTTTTGAATGGCTGATGAGCCAAGCTGCTGGGGACTGACTGGCAAACACTGGGAAGAATCCTTTGTTGTCCGTTATTGACATAGAGGCTGGCTAGACTCAATTATGAACCTCTGCAATTTTATTCTCCCTATCTGCAGTGATATTTTATTAAATGTTTTATAAGATAAGTGAAGGAACAGTTTGAACCCTGAGCTTTCAATACGTATTACTCTCTGAAGTGTCCTGGAGAAAATTTTACCGAAAAGGTCTGCAGAAAGATTCTTGAATATCTGAGTAAATCCTCTTTGAAAGAGGTCTGAAAACATTTTCTTTCCTGTATTTTTGTTCTTATCCCTAAATGTTCATTGAGAGAATATGCATACCATAAATAGAAGCGTAAGTATATGGGATGCTTTTCAACAAGTTAGTTTTGTATAATCTCACTTTCTTAATTTGATTTAAGAATAGGAAAGTTTGCACCATGTTTTCTGTCACAACTTATTTTTAAAATAAGAATAAAATCAGCTGACTCTCAAGAGCTGTAGAAAATTATGAAGTGGCAGTAATAATAACAAACAAATATTTTGGCCTTCCACAACCCCAAAGTATACTACAATTAATCAACATTGATTGATCAAGTTTAGTAACAAGAGCAGGGTGAATAGTGCTTAACACTTTCCATAAAAATTTCTGTGAATGTTAAGTGAACCTATTTCAGATGTTTTTGTGTTTCTTCCCGACTTCTCTTGCACTGACTAGGCTTTTGACAGAGCAAATGCTTACAGGAAAAAAGAATGTTAAGCCTACAAATTTTGCACTTACGGAATACTTAAATGTGTTTCCCGTCAGAAATTCCTGCAGGAAGCTACCAAGACCCACGTTTATCCAATTACAGAACAGGTGCCTGCTTAGAAAAGTTGATGTCTAATTTGAAAAAAAAGCCACACCACCACCTGTGGTAAATAACTTTGTAAGATCACATCATCTATGGATGTCAGAAACTAAATGATCTATCAGTTCTGATGCCATCTGGGTCACTTTAAACAGGGAGGTGCTTTTCTCTGCACCGTTCTTTTCGGTGTGTCTTCCCAGTAACAAAGCAGAGAGACTTAACCAAGAGAAAAAAAACACTACTAGAAGCAACAGAATCACGGTATTGTAACAGAAAACAATTCGTTTTGGTATAATTAGTGAATTTATTCAGCGAAACTCTCTACTGCTCTTTACTTCTGCATGGTTCTGAAAGTTTTCTGGAACCATAACAAAGTTTCATTACACTTTCTGCGTTATTGTGAACTAAGCAAGTTTTATCTTCGTTATGTTTCCATTTAGAAAGCATACAATAGAAGTGTAAAAATCGCAAAATGAAGGAGTTGTGAACCATTCAAGTGATTTTGCTCAGGAAAAACAGAAATCAATAAAATGTTTGACTTTTTTTTCTTTAGCAGAATGACATGCATTTAAATATGAGAAAACTTCTGTAGAAATGGAATCACTAGTTTGTTTCCCTGTTCTTTTGCCATGAATATAGTATTGAGTCTTTGAATGGTTCTGTAATTTCATGTCTTAGAATTATTTTAAACCACTGCTATTCCCTCCACCATTACTAGCCTTATTATCATCTTTTGAATGTCGAGTCATTATTGAGATATTTTACAGAAAAATGTTGTCTGAATTTAAGGCAGATTTTGCAGTCTCTGTACTTCTCTCTGATCAAAGACTGAAGAAAAGTGTGGAAAAATTAGGCAAGAAAAAAGAATACCTTAGCTGATAAAGAAGGTATCCTGTGAACATCATGACATACATACAGCTGTTACACATCTTATGCCATTTGGCTCCTCCAGTACCTAGATTCAGGGGCACATTGGGCATTGTCTAGTGGAGGGAAACGATGAGCCAGGCATAGCAATGTTCTCTTTCATGTAAGCATCTCAAACTGGAGTCTTTTATATAAAAGTTTTTGACATGTAGAAATTTCCTTCGACAAAATTTAGCATTCGATAGTGCAAGAACACACCATGCCCCGAACAATTTAAACCCACATTAGAAAACTTCTAATTATTGTGGCAATTTCTGCTAATTTTACATGTTTCTGTCGTGAAACTATTCATGTCCAGCAGTGGCTTTATATACCTAGGAAATATTTTTATGACACTTCAGTGGTGGTAGTAGAGGAGTTACAAAGTGTTAGAGAGGAAGACCGAACCTTCAGAAACAATTGCAAGTCAGATATTTTAAGCAATTGTCCCTACTATTATCGTGCATTCTTCAGCAACTGAACTCGGAGAGACAGAAATCACCATAAGTGTAAGGAAAGGAACTGAAGTACAGTCTGGCTTTAGAAGGATGTTGAGGCTTTGACATCTTGAGTCTCACAGTCCATTTACAGAACAGCTGAAACTGCTGACATCAATCTTCCAAGTGCAGTGTGGCTTCAAAGGTCTCTGAGAGAACCCAGTAACATCTGAAAGGACAGTTGGCATCACTTTTCCAGAATCTCCTAATTGTATGCCATTAGGATGGAGAATTCATAGGTCTCTTTGAAAGAGAGTCTGATGTGGGAGTGAAACTCTTTTTTTTTCTGTTGAAAAAGGCCTTTCCCACAGTATATTCAGTTCTGTTACCGGCTTTTAAGATAAACCTTGTGGAATGTAAGTGGAAGAGGTTGATTTATGCCCTGTCTCTATCAGATATGCAAAGAACTTGTGCATCTTTACTCTGTAAACAATTTGAGCAACAGACAGTTTTGGTTTTTTTATTATTGCTGTGTTACATGGGTATTGCAAAACACATTGCCAGTAATAAAATGTTAAAAGCTTGCCAAAATCATTAGGTTCTATACACTTATTATTAGACTGAAGTGCTGCATGTTCATCACCAGCTGCTTTTCCAAATGTAGTAATGCAGTATAGAGGCACAGTGCTGAATCCAGTAAGTGTGTTGAAAAGATAATATCACTTATCTTGTAAAGAATCGCAGATTGGAAGAAACATTTTCAAATCAATTATGTGTTCCAACCTCAATTACTTGAAGAATCTCTCTTGCTAATTTATGGAGTTGTTCACAGACAAATATTCTTATACATAATTACTTTTCATTTGATGATAAACAGAGGAAGCAAACCCAATATGGTCCAAGTCTTGCATGCATATAAGCCAGCTGGTAAATACACATTACTTTCAGAATACCTGCTTACCCATGAGTTCAGAAACAGTTTATCTGTGATGTTACTTCCAGAATGAGAAATTCTTTCCTCTGGATGACTAGTCTCTAATCCTGAAAGAGAATGCATCTTTGAGGACCAGCACTTCCAGGTATGACAGCTCCGTGATGGCAGTACAGTTCCTGTGTCACTAGGCAGAAAAATGAACAGCAAAATTTCTACTCTACCGCTCATCCATCCAGGCCTTGTGTGTTCAGTGAACGATGAAGTTGCACTGCTCATTTCCTGCCTTGCTGGAGGAAAATGAAAGTGCAGGATTTTTACTTTTACATATGCTGGTAGAGAAGGTATTAGTCAGAAAGCTCAGTGAAAAGTTTTTTTTTGTTTCAACAATAGTAGGAAGGGGTAGCACCCTCTGAGTGCCCTTCTCTGACCAACCGATTTCTAGATGGAGCTTTTTCTGTCTGAAGCTAAATGGCATTTGGATCTACTGAAAACCACCTGGAATCCTGTGCTTTTTCAGTGGACCCTAGGCTGATGTCCCTCTTTCCGTGTCCAGTAGTGTAGTTGTCCTTGCTAGTGAGGTAGGATTCTGGAACGTAAGAGCTGATTCCTGTGGAGGAACAGAGGATCTGGAAACTATGATACTAATATATTAATATCTTCAGAATCTGAATAAATTGTTTCTTGGATGGGTTGGCTAAATTGTCACTATAGGTATTTTTTCGTCTCTGCTTTCTTTTTTATGCCTTTGAACATTTTTGCTTTCTTTTTAAATTTTTCCTCCTTTTCAATCTTGTTCCTTCTGTTTTTCTGATAGCATCTGCACTTTTCTGTGGAGTTTACCCTTTGGCTGAATTCTGTGTGGTGGTGAAGTAAAAAAGGGCAAAGTGCTCTCTAGATTATCTGAGCTAAAAGTTGATAAAACTAAAATGTGTGCTGGCAACATCTTTTCTCTTACTAAAACATTGTTTAAAAAGTGTTGTTGAGAAAATCAAAGGAACTTCACAGATAGTCATTTGTGAATGAGATGTTTAAAAACCTCAACCAACAAAACCCAATTAAACAACAAAAAAGCCCCCAAAACAAAAAAAATCACAACCCATTTAAACACTTTCTATGTGTTCCCCTCATCTATAGTAACAATAAAAAAATAATTAAAGCAATTTACAGGAACATTTCAAATACATAATGGACTATCTTGCCAGTTGTTTGGACAACATGGAATAATAGAACAGTAAAGCATTCTGCCTTGCCAAAAGTCTTGTTAGGTACTTTTTGTATATCTTATTCCATAATTTGTATGCATGTGTACTGATCTTTAAACAGAGTGTCGGCTGATGTTGGCATGAGTGTAGTTTTAAAGGTTGGGATTTTCAACTGTTTTGAATTTGACTTTGCTACTGTAGTGTTGTCCATTAGCTTTTGTGTGGCACTTGTCCTTTTCTCTTTATAGTTGTTAGCTTTTGTCATTTAATGCCAGTAGGGATTTAAAACTGCTGTTGTAAAGCTTCTTTATTAGGCTGTGTGATGTTATCCTGGACAGTAGTCAACATCTGCAACAGTAGTCAGAATTGTTTTTCTGCAAATAGTTAAAGGGCTCCATACTTAATATTTTTTTCCCAAATATTTTTATGTGTTGCTACAGTATGTCTATTAGTTGAATCCATATGTATAGACTGCTATGTTAAGCAGTTGTCTCGTCAGAATAACTTGTTTTGTTAAGTTCATGTTTTCATATTTTATGAAGTATCACAATTTTGTTAGAATAATAATAATACTAGTGTTTTCTTGTGCACATGTCATCCTGCCCTTTCACTAGAAATACTCACAAAAATATATCATTATCATCAAAGAAAAAGAAACTATGAAAGATTGGGGCCACGTTAGGGAAGAAGAGGAAGTAAACTGAGATGTTTGCAGAGCTCTCAATGGTGGTTTCTGAACTGTGAAATAGATCTGCCTGTGACAAGTTATGTAGTTCCTGGTAGCGTATGAATTGCCAGTCTCAAGGAAGGGCAACACACATACGAAATGGGGCTGATGCATTTCTGGTTTTATGCCTGCATAGTGCCACTCATCTGGTGGAATTTTTCTGAATTTGACTTAGTAGAAATTTGACCAGAATGAAGCCCAGAGTTGTTATGATGGCTCTTGTCCATTGCTGAAAAGTAGCTTTGGAACTCTTCTAGTGTATTAAAATGTATTTGAACAGGAGTGATAACATTTCTATTTATAGACATGAATTGAGTCAAAGCCCTCTCAAATGAATATCTCATTTTTTTAAGTCAGTAGGAGTTAAGTGCTGCTTGTCAGTGCTCTCAGAAATCATTCCTACAGTGAATATTGGTAGCTATGGTGGAGTGTCTGATATGCACCATAACACCTAGGTAATTGTTTCATTCTTATGAGATGAATGGCCTTACAGGTTTTTTATTTATATCCATTGCTGGACTGGAAACAAGTGTGTATCATACCTAACAAGATCAACCTCTGAGTGGGAAACTTGGATGGAAATTTCCCAGGCAACAAATTATCCTAAAAGACAAAGCATTTTTGCTCTTTTGGCTTCTCTACAAGTTGTAAAAGAAATCACAGAAATGACTGACTTACAACAAATAAGAAACATCATTCTCAGATATATGAACTGCACTGTAGCAGATTTGTTACCCACTGCTCAAGAGTTTCAGAAGGTAGCATGTCATGTCTATACACTATAACATCTTTTCTGGTACTCAAGCCCCCTGCCGTACGCAGAGGAGCCATTAACCCTTGCAGGAAAGACCAGTTACTCTCACAGGTGGGAAGCTTTCAGAAAAGATGCTGCAGTAAGTCTCCTTAGCATCCTACTTGCTGGAAATGAGAGCTGTGCTTTGTAGTAAGTGTTAATGCCTCTGCTCTTCTCGAAGTTTGAAAGTCAATACTGAAGAGTCATAAAATGGATAAAGCATTATAGGACAACAATCACCTATATCATGAATAATGCACTTGGGTTGACTGAGTATCTGTAATGGCACTGCTTATGTTTTTAAAATACATTTTTAGAACAGTGTAGTAATAAACATAAAAGGTCGTCTTCAACTCAGTGATAAAGACTACACTGCTGCAATATGTTTTTGTGACATAAGCCATGTTTCTCCACTTAAATTTATTAGTGTGAAGAAAATTGCTCTTCTGAAAAAAAAGTAATAGAGACACATCATTGCTGTAGCAAAAGGTGTTATTAATTCACATACAGCATCTCCAGTTGCATGGACTCTGTATTATCTGTGAAAGGAACATGACCTTTGCTTTCTCTAAGCAATCCTGGAAGCAGCTGTTTTATGATAAGTTTCTTGCTTCCTCTTTCTTTTCGAGGGATACTTTGATGTCTTGATGCACTTTTAGAGACGGTTCACTTCGTGTACAGAAATAGAGGTGCATGTTGATACAGCTTTCTGTATTTTTTCTTCTCAACTTACCTTGTGGGTTTAAAAGAAATAAGCAAAACCAAAAGAGAAAGTCATTGAGTGCGGTACAAAGATTGAGAGGAAGAATTAAGGAGGCAACTGTAAGAGCTGCCTGAAAAACAGCTTTGAAACCCAAACAGAGGTTTGGTGCAATCAAGAATCAATCTTTCACTGCAGTTTCTCTGCGAGCGCAGAGGCAGGTTCCTGTCCTGGTTCCCCTTCACTGTAGGTGAACTGATTACCCTTCCTGGAACGTACTGGGCATTAGCTAGCTAGTATTTGGGTAGCCTTTTTTTAAAATGTGAAGACCAGCAGAACTTGATGGGCTTGTGACAAAATACATATTCCTGAGCAGCCAGTGAAGTAGTCGTGCTTTACTTGGCATTAATTTTGATCTTGTGCCTTCTGTAATTCTACATGAGAAATTATTGTATTGGGTTTGCATGGCAAGGTTGGAGGGCTGGGGACAGGGGGAGGGCTACAGGGGTGGCTGCTGTGAGAAGCTGCTGGAAGCTTCCCCTATGTCCGACAGTGCCCAAGACCCAATGCCAGCTGGCTCCTATATGGACCTGCTGCTGGCCAAAGCTGACAGTGGTAGTGCCCTGTGATAACATATTAAAGAAGGGGAAAAAAACCCCTGCAGCCGGAGAGAGGAGTGAGAATATGTGAGAGAAACAACACTACAGACACCAAGGTCAGTGAAGAACAGGGAGGGGGAGGAGGTGCTCCAGGTGCCGGAGCAGAGATTCCCATGCAGCCTGTGGTGAAGACCATGGCGAGGCAGGCTGTGCCCCTGCAGCCCATGGAGGTCCATGGTGCAGCAGATCTCCACCTGCAGCCCAGGG
>Ga0181612_124369_pt1 | contig 15612 bp, 7 predicted proteins | sample HoacroProtozoa21_FD_119630 | JGI IMG/M metagenome (GOLD analysis project Ga0181612, IMG submission 119630) | Hoatzin crop microbial communities from Cojedes, Venezuel. Combined Assembly of Gp0051906, Gp0051904, Gp0051908 | reverse complement strand
TTTTATGTTTCACGTGTGCATTAATGCAGGTAGATGCATGAGCACACTACACACATCCAAAGAGTAGGGCATCAGCAACAGACAGAAAAATGCAGTCATTCCTTCAAAACAAATTCTAAATATTGCTACTTGCATAACTACTTAATTTTCTGTCTCCTCTTCTTTGCTGCTGTTGGCAAATACTAGCTAATTTTTCTTCCTTTTTTTTGTATTCCTTCCTTTCACTTAACAAGAAGATGACAATGTGAAATTCATTTTCTTCACCTTGTTGCCCAAAGTATCACAAAAAGTGGAGGTTCCGAGAAAGAGGTCAGCTTTACACTGCTGACGGAAATGGTTTGTCCTGTCTTCTAGCGACAGTTGATGTGGCAGGCCTGTCGGGAAGTTCATGGCTCTCAATAAAAGGGTCCATGGTAGCAGAAAGAGAGAGATGTGGGTATGTGTACATCAGTTTTAGAGAACTAAGTATGGATTTCACAAGATGTATAAGACTAAGGCAGTTGCTTTGATGCTGACTACACAGCATACAAACTTCATTCTGTTGTCTTGGCAAGCACCAGTTTCACTGTTGTTTTTTTTGTCCTCCTTTCCTTGCTGAATTTCCCCTTGTTGAGTTACATGCTACTGTGGTAGGCTCTGTCAGGCAAAGACTGATTTCATTTAGAGAAAAGATTGCATGTTTGCATAGAACACGTGTCAACAGGAAAGCTAAAAACTCTTAAGAGGAATAAGGGCTTCCCTTTTGTCACCGTGAAGCTCAAGGGCAAGCATAAATATAGGCCCTGGAACATAGCCTGAGAGAAAAGGGACTAAGACTGGAAATAACAGAAGACGGCATTGAACACTGAGGCGATAAATATGACAGCTACTCTACTGCTAAGGCCAGGGTGGAAAAACGTATAAAACCAGTATGATTCAATGGAGATGTGTATATATTGTGATAGGTTTATCAAGCAATATTTTTATGTTCAATACTATTTAAGTAGTCTGCTGATCCTTTGCAGTAAAACCAGTAGACATAAATAGGTTGGACTCTGTTCTGTAAAACTGTGTACAGTATATATTGAGTAACCTAGGCTCAAGAATACTGTCCCATTAACTTCCACATAAATGGTAACTAGACTTTTAGTTTGTGAGCGTATTGGAAATACTACAGACAAGAAGGATCAATCACAGTGTTGTTTTGCTCTGATCAATAGAAGACCTCTGTGACAATAAGCTGGGAAATGGTTTTCCAGAACAGCTTATATGTCTAAAGAGTAAAATACATCCCTACCTGTGGCAGTGCTACCGACAGAGGATTTAATTCAACCCTTATTTTCGCTAGTAGAGCAGAATGTCACGGCCCTCTGACCTGACCCTCACTGTTGTTTACTTCCTCATTAGAGTCCTATGAGTACGCTGCGTGTTGACGTAATGCACACGAAATGCCATTATAAATGTTCTTGATGGGCACTGTCTCTGGTTTATTTAGTGAATAGCATTGTTGAGATCCCAGTTGTGACCAAGCCCATTGGCTGAGATCTTCTGTCTGTTTATTATAAGCATTGAATGCTAAAGTGACAGTGTTATAAAAGAATCAGAAACCTCCCCAAATGGGCAAATAGGTAATTCTATTAATGTATTTTAAATCTCTTAGGAGAAATCAGATCAACTATTTTAGTGTTGCGTTGGAGTCTACATTAGACCTAACGGTTGCATTTCAGGGTGGACATACACAAACTGTTTATCTTTATGTGTGTGTATACATATACATACTTTAATAGCATGAAAAAAAAACTATCAGATTTGCAAAATATCAGCTTACACTTCAGGCCAATCTATGGAACATATAGTTTATCAGCAGATGTAATTTTAACAGTAGGATTATACCATAGTATTCAAGAGACTGGAAAATTTGGGAAATTGCAGAATAATACCTATTACTATAATTATAACAGCAGGGATTTTTTTTAAATTCTACCTGTCTGAGAAACAGCTGCACCTGGAGCTTTGCTTACCAAATAAAATTTTCTCTCTTTAGTTTCAAACAGTTTTCAATTTTCTGCAGCATTGTGTATTTTTAATTAACTCTATGAGTTGTGATTATTTTCCGTGGAATTCAAGCAGTAAAGGTCAAATGTAATTGTAGTGATGACTTTGCCCTCTCAAGAGGTGTTTATAACATAGAAATAAACTTTTTTTAAATTGAGACTGTTGTTTCCCTAGTAAAGCAAAATTGATTGACTAATAGATGACTTAAGCCAAAAGTCCTTCATGCTCTTTCACATTTTCAGTGAGTGCTTTAGTTACTAGGAAGAAAATAACAAGATTAGCACCATGTTAAATTGTCATAACAAGGACTGGAAAACAGGCCTTTAAAACAAAATTTTATTCCACACCTCTTCCATTTAATTCTACTTATTTCTTCAGTAGGAAAAAGCCATTAACCGAACAGCTGAATTATGAAACACGAGAAAAACTCCCACATCGTTGTCTTCAGTACTTTGTGAGATTTTCCTTTCAATGGGTTTGTTTCTTTAGCAAAATTACACTTAAGAAAAAGTTATATTACAGATACATACAATGATAGTTTTGTACAGAGCAAGTTCATTAATTTGAGGTACACAGACAAGATTTTTAAATTAGGACTTACAGACTTGCACAGGACAGTATATGGCAGCATTTTTCCTGGCAATTTGTGAACACCAGGCTTTATTTTTTAAATCAGTTACTGGTTCTTTGGAATTATGTCTCCCTAAAGTTGAGCAGAAAGTGTTCTGACATTGCTCACATTTTCTCTAATTTATGTGCAGGTCTCTAAAGAAAAAACAATGAATTGTTTATACAGATTCTGATAATTTGGGGGACAGGCAATTAATTTTGGCCAAGTGAATGTGTCTCATTTAACATCCTTGAATATCTAGCTCAGTATCTTGATGCTGGTGAAAAGTCTCTAAGACCTGCTTGGTTTATCTGCCTTCCTGGAAAAGGAGGATTATCTGTCTGTTAATGATGATGGACCTGTTTGTGAAAAACCAAGAGATTTTTGTCTCCATTTATGCTCATGCTTCATGCTAAGACTTGAAGGACTGTAATTGCTTAGTTAAGTGTACTTTTGGTTAGTTTACTGGATCTCCAACTTAGGCAAAGTTCTTCCTGAATCTGGCAGAAAAAAAGAAGTTACTCAGCAGGTACAGTAGTAATCACTAGAAGATATATTTATGAACCATTTTTCTTCTGCAAGTGTTTGAAATACCTCCATCTTCCTAACAACAAGAAAACACTTCAGGTGGTAAGTGGTGAAAATATGGACTGACACATAAAATATCTTAGATATCTCCACTGCGGTTCATTTCTGTACAACGGTGATACACAATGCTATAGGCAATCTACTTTAGATATGCTAATCTGATAAAACTAGATTGGGATCTGAACCTTCTACATTATTTATACAATGTAATATCAAGCCGAGAGAAAAACCCCACATATCCCTCACTTCTGGTTGTATTTATATTTGATGTTGCCATTTCCTCTTGTGTCAAGGTGTAACTAATAATGGATTTGACCTTCCTGACCAACTTATATTTCTATATAATATGCTCCCAAACCCCTGATTAGGCCAGAAAATGGAGAACTCATACTTAGCTTACATGCAATACTTACTTTGTACTATACAATCACTTAAATCTTAAATGAATTAATCTATACAGTTATAAAATTGAGTCTTGGGAGAGAGAGTTACTTTAACCATGTTCTGTAATAGCGCTGTCACTGAGCAGCTGTTCTAGCACTCCTTCACTGTTCACTTATTGAGGAGGGTAGGACTTTAATATAAAGTTAATGAAGTCAGTAACTTGTACTAAATAAGCAACATGACTTTATTCCATGTATAGAGCGGAATGTGTTATAGATAACACTATGAAAAACTACTACTTGGTGATTTCATACAACATATGTAGGTGTAGATAAGAGATACTGTTTCTTTAACACTTTATCATATTATGACAATTTAATTTCCTACTGAGTATGAATAATTTTACTGTGAAATAATTTATCACTGATATTAATTCAGATGTTGGATGATCTCTCAAATCATCTGGCTATATTACTTAAATCCCACAGATTTTTACCTTTGTAAGTTAAAATTAATAAAATTAATAAAATTAATACTGTATTCTTTTTGAATAAATGCCATGTTCCTTACTTTGAAAAGTAAAATAGTTCACAGTCAAAGTGAGTGAGTCTTTATTGCTAATTTGGCTAGGAAAATTGTTAAAAGACAATACTTCTGTCAGTTAACTCTTGGTAATCAAGAGGCAGATGGTCATAAAGTGTATCTAAAGTTACCATTTCCTTAAAAAATAAAACCCTCCCCAAAATCTAGAATCCAGAGCTGAAAAATTAAAAAAATCAGAAACTTGTATTTCAGATATCATTATGTCTGTATCATAATATAATACTCACTACTTTGGGAATTTTGGCCCTACTTGTCCTTAAGGAGTGTCATGAAGATTAATTTTTTTGTGAATAACTTACATACCACAGTGATAAGGGTCTAGAAAAACCTATGACAAAATTAATTATTACATCTTCAGCTCACAATTTGAATTTTGTACAGTAAATATCAGAGCGTGCAAGAAAATTTTGAGTATCTACTCATTACCGTGCTGATGCCTGTGTTTGTTAAACCACAAAGCTTCATCCGGAAATAAAGGAGGGCAGGGTTACTGCCAGTAAAGGAACTCTGATTCTGTCCCTTTTAATCTTTTACCTGCAGCCAGTTTTTAGTCTCAGATATCAGGGGAAAACACAAATTAATGCCAATGAGGGCAATGCAACAACAGAAAGGTAGAGTACACTTACGAATCAATTGTCATGAGGATTTGCATGTAAAGTTTAAGCTCTTTAGCAGTGCAATAAATTCTTCTTACTCTGCAAAATTCTGGCATGACCATCTGTTTTCAAACTGTTTGGAATCCTTCTCTAATATTAAATGTGTAAATATGAGAGCAGTATACGTTTCCTTCCTTATCTGTCTTTGTAACCCCTGAAGAGTTATCTCGATGCTATATATATTTCTAACCTGTCGATCATCTGAATGCATGACGTTTTTGGCTGCATTTGAGCTTTGTAAAAAAAGAGATTCTCAGGAGGAGGAATGTTAATAGACTTAGTTGGAGCTCCTTCAAGCGGCTGTTCACTTTGATCTTTATAATGAATCATCACAACTCGGAGATGATCAGCAACCAAGACTTAGAGAGGTTTGACTGATTAATGCACAGTCTGCATGTTAATGAGCCTGCTTGTCAAAATTACCTGATAGTTTCCTTTTAGGCAGTTTACAAAGTTAAGGAAATGCTGTGCCATCTTAGTTTACTCTTGTTTGTGCTTACCTCCCAAAGTTAGCTTTTTGCTATTGCTTTGGAGACACTGGTCTTACAACCGATCTTACAGCCAATCAGCCTACAGATGAAGCACCAAATTTTTCCTGTATTTCTCTTTCTTGTAGCACTAAACTTTTTGGTAAAGAGAACAGACTGTATAAGGTACAGTTTGATAGATTGTCAAATTCTAAGCATTAGGATAAAAAGCCTAAAACCATTAAGTGCAATTATGTGGTTTTGTCTTGAATTTTAAACAAGCAAACAAAAACTCTGTTAACCGATTTTAGCTGTAGGTCATGCATAGTGGTTCAAAGCAGGACTCCTAAAACAAAATATATTTGCTGGACTTGAAAAACTGTATACAGAATGTGTAGCTCAAGTAATCTTCAAGATCAAATGCACTCTTATTTTGTAAGACTGTAGCCTTTGTTTTAAGTACAGTTTAGGAGGTAAGGAAAAATAAAGACACATTTTTGTAAACAGGAACTTCAAAGTTACCGGAAATTAGTATTAAAAGCTCTTGAATTCATTATTGTTAGTAGCATAGGTGAACTGAGATGCAGCTTTCTTTTTTTTCCTCTATTTTTTTTAACGTTTGAGACTTTTATGGCACATTTCTTGCAGTTCAGGCCAGCTGTAAGACTGAAGGATAAATCATTTTGAATGGAAAAACCTCTTTTATTATAATGTATGGAATAAAATCCCTGTTCTAACTCTCCCTGAAGTTTTCCTGTACGTCCTAGGAGACTGCATTGCTCAAGGTACAGACCACTGAACCAGCATATGAGGTTGATTTTATGTACAGCCTGCTCTGCCATTTATTCCTCTCATCTGCAGAATAGATTATTAATCTTTCTTTCCTTTATAAAGGACTTTTGAACCTACTGATGACTGTGAAATTATTAATATGCATATTATTATTTGCTTCTCATTTTAGATTCCATTTGCCACCAGAATGAAAATGCATCCTCTAAAATGAACATGTTTGTTTCTAGAAAAGTCTTTTTAAGACAAAATCTTAGGAGGATTGCTGAAGATAGACAGACTGCATGGTTAACATTGCTTGCTCAGAATTAGTCCTACTGAGACAGGATTTTGAAATCGGTACCCTTGGGATTCTGGCACTACAATGCTTTATGAACATGGTGACTGTTGTGGCTATCAGCTATCCTGTCTGTAGACCCCATAAAAATATTCCTAACAGGAATGGGAGTAATGCCCCGTCTAGGTCAGTATCCCAGCTCAGACTTGGGCTGAAAATGAGCACAGATGAGGAGGAGACACTTTGTGGTAAGTCTGATGAACGCTCTTCTGGTTTCTGAGGAAAAGTGGATACTTGAATCAGGGATAGGCTTTTTGTTTTTAATGGCCTGTCAGATTTTTCTTTTATGAATATTTATCAAAGTTTGTGAATCCATGCATGTTTTTAGCATTCACAATATCTTGTATCAAGGAGTTCCACTGTTCACCTTTGCATTGTGAAGAAGTGCCTGCCTGGTTTTTAATTTTGAACCTCCACCTGCTAATTTGTATTTGAGGCTTTCTTGTTACTGTAGTGGAAGAGGCAGCTAACTGATTTTTCTTTCACCTCCTCCATGCCTGCCATGATTTTTAGCTGGCTCTTGGTTGACACTTTTCTAGACAGGGAGTCCTAGCCTGTAAATATCTTCCTTCTGTGCAAGTAATGTGGTTACCTTCGATAATTTTTATCAACCTTTTTTCAAATTCTACTACAGTCTTTTTCTCAGATGAAAGGACCAGAATTCCACATAACAATCATGGTGTGGGCACAACACTGAATTTACCCAGTAGCATTACATTTTCTGAGGTTTTCCTCTGTTAAACAATAGTTCCTAAGCTACTGAACTGACATGTTCGTAAGGCTATTATTTTAACCTAAGATCCATTTTGGTTTTGTTAGTAGCTGATTCAGAATCAGTCACTGGGTGCATAAAGTGAGAACTGCTTTTTTTGCCAAGTTCATTACTTTGCATTTGTCTAGTTTGACCGTCATCTTCCGTTTTGTCCTCAGTCACTCACTGCCACAGAGTCTTTCTGCAACTCTTCTTTGCAGTCAACTTTTCTTTTTCTTCCTCTGAAAAACTTATCCTCAGTAGAAAACTTAATCTCCTCTCCATTCTCTTTTCCTGATCATTCCTGAATGTGTTGAGCACCTGAGGCCCCAGCAAAGATCCCCTTGGGATTCCACTCGTGCTTTCCCATCGCTGAGAAAATGGACCGTTTATTGCAGCTCTTTGTTTCCGTTCTTTTAGTTAGTTATCCCTGTGAGGACCTTCCCTCTTATCTTATGTCAGCTTAATTTAAGACCATTTGGTGACTGGACCTAGTTGAATACTTCAAGGAAATTGGAGCTGGCTGTGTTAGCCACCTCTCCCCTATTCTCACTCAGTTTATTTTCAGTGATTTTCGTCAGAAAATTCTAGTGGATTGTGGGGTAAGACTGTTTAAAAAAAAAAAAAAAGTCACGTTTTGAAGTACAGTCAATGCTCGATAAAGAGGTCAAAGCAACGGTCTATTTAAACTGCAAGTTTGCTTAGTTTGTGTTAAAATAACATTATTTACAATATTTTGATTCAAGAGATATGCTATGTATGTTTTATTTTTTCAATAAGTACCTTCTTATGATAGACTATATAAAGGACTTGCTTGAGATAGTGAGAAATGGCAGAGAAGAGTCTTTTCTGAATTTAACCATGTTTGACTCTTGGAACACTTCAGTACTGCTGATACTGCCTCAGTATCCAGTAGAACGATGTCTGTTCATGCTGTTTGGAAACAGAGCAAAACCAGCGTTCTGGGTCTTAGCACATAACCTTAAACAGTTTGTAGCTCTGTTCTGAAGAAAGATTTGTCCTGTACTATTTGCAGTACAGATCAGATCCTAATACTTTGAAGATAGGGGGATTAAGAATGGTGTGACATCTTATAAATAGCAGTTCAACCACAGAAATGCGCCACTTCAATGTACAAAGAAAAATGTATTTACAATCAATTAAATATTTTTAAGACAAAGTTGTAGTCTGTAGAGCAACACAATTTGTCACTAATTTTTGTGATAACTTGTGAAGCAGTAGAAGTTGCTGCCCTTTGCTTTCTAGTGTTGGAAATATCTGTCACAAGAAAGTCCTGTCTTCTGAAACTCCATGTGTGTGATTATGCCTTCCAATAACATGGAGGCTTACTGATAAGACACCTAACACACACAAAGACCCTTCTCCTCATATTCGTTGTAAGGATAAAGAACTAAAAGCCTGATATTTTGAAAAAATACATGCAGTTTGCTGCTGCATGCTTACGGGGAATGATCTGTGTTGGTAGTTTGGTGATACTCAATTAGAAGAAAATACAGCAATGTCTGGCTGCGCTGTGTTTGTGTAGGTCTTACAATAAGAGATAACACAGATGAGTATTATTGTAGTCTGAAATGGAAATGTTTTGAGACTACATGGAATTTACAGTATTGCTCAGGGCTCTTTCTTCCTTCTTTTAACCCTGATTTATTGAATCAAATCTCGTGCCACTTTTCAGCTTTGATCATGAGAAGTTTTATATTACAGTTCCTCAAACTTTCAAATGTACCTTGTGTTCTGTATAGAGACTGGAATAGTAATTAAATCAACTCTGTACTATTTTCTAATCTAAAAATCTCCGTTATATGCCTTAGGAATTTAGGAAAACTAAACCCTAAAATAAATCTGATTTTTTTTAATTGTGCGAAGAAACAAAAATGCTTCTAAAAAGACTATGAAACTATTACATTCTCCACGTAAAAATTTCATTGTCTGAAGATACTTAAAAGCTTAGTAAACAATAAAATATAATGTACCATAAAGAGATTTCTACTTCAGTTACATTTGTAAGTAGTTTCCATATTGGACTGTTAATAGCAGAAACAGACTCAAATTCAAGAGAAAACTAAATATTTTATATACAAATGTATATGCAAAGTTTATAATGAAGTTTTAGTGAATGGCTTTTATCTATTTCTGATCATTCTTACCATTACAGAAAAAGCCAACTCCGAAGTGTTCCCAAGGGGTAGCATTCTAAAAATAGCAATTTAGGAAACTTGACTTCTCAGTCCTTATTCTGGTGGACAAAAGAGTTTAAATGTGGGAATTATTGTTCATGTTAAAACTATAAACTATGGCATTTAAGTCATGCTTCTTGTACACATTGATCTGTACTTGGGTAATCAGAAAAAGTTTCCAAGTGCAATTACAGAACAAAAGATCCTGAACTGGAACTTATTACTGGATTGGCAGGCTTGAGACCACCCACTTACTGAATTGATCTTAATTTATCTATAGATTGATTTTTCCCTCCTGTCTTTGCTGTTTTGATATTTTCAAAACCTGTACTGCTTTTTTGTTCTTAATGCTAAGTCTGAAACAGTAGTGATAAATCTTTTGAGTCAGGATGAGCTTAAAAGGTATGAAATTATAAGGTGAAGGTGGTAATTGCTGAGCACTAACTGTGGCAATAACATGTAAGGACAAAAACCATCACATCAGTAAATCTGTTGAAAGCATGGTTTTTGTGTGGCTATCTCTCAGTTAGCTGCCATTCGTACTGCCAGGCACCACTGGAGTTCAGTACATGCTAATTACCTGAGTCTTTTCACAACGCTCGAAAGGTGTGTAGTCACCCACATCCTTCTTGTTACAAATTACCTACTTCAGAGTTTAGGCATATCTATTCAAGTTTTTATGTGTTTTTTTCAATCCCTGAATATAATTTTTTGCAATGCTCTGACCCCCATGTTCCAACTCCAAGTAGTTAAGCATGTGTTTGAAGACAGGGGTGTATTGGGTCAGATGCCTGAAATTCTTAGTTGCTGCCAGGGTGGGGGAGGTAATGAGCTAAAGTTCACAAAATTGTGAAGGCAGTAGGTTAGCTCAATATGGTGGAAGAGCTGTTCACCAGATCCCTCAGTACAAGATACAGGGGGTAGGGAACTTCTAGAATTTGCTGCCACTGAAGATTGTGAATGCAGGCACTATCAGCAGGTACAGAAAGGATCTGGGCAAACTGACAAACAACAGGCCTATAAAAGCGTGCTAAAAGCATTGTCACAGGTTGTACCCACTAACATTCCTAGCACTACAGCTGTGGATTGTGGGGAAGTATTGGGGCAGTGGACCGTGGAAAGCAGCCAGCCTTCTGTGCTAATTAGTAGCTTCACCCACTGAACATGTCAGAGACAGAATAGTGGCCCAGATGGACAACAGGTCTGACTCAGGGCATTTTTTTGTATCATTATTATGCAGGATGGCAGCACTGTCATCATACATACTTTGTTTGTAAGCGAGAGTCTTATCAAGCAGGTACAACTTTTGATTCTGCTTTCTCTTTATTACAGTTCCCCCAAGATGAGAACTGATGTTTGGAAGTCTATTAAACTGGAGCAGTTAAAACACTAAAATACTGTTGCCAAGCATATCATGCTGAATACTGAATAACTTCATTTATATCAGTGATGCTGCCTAGATGTACATTGGTGTGATGTAAAGCAGAATTTAAAGAATGGGAGAAACGAACACTAAGAGTGATAGTCACCACAAGAGAGAACAGACTGATGCTTTCAGCGTTGATATTTTTAGTCTTCAAATTGACAAATCTGTCCTTCTGCCAAGAGAGCACATCTGAAACATGCGAATGTCCAATCTCTCAGTAGCAGATAAACTGTATTGCATGTGTGCATCAAAATCATCACTTACAATAGTACAATAGTACTTTGAATCTTGACTAATTCAGACACTTCTGCTCCCTGACTCCAGGAACTGGATTTCATTCATATAAAAGATTGTATTGAGAAAAACCAGTTTGCCTAGTCTTTTTTTATTTTTTTTTAATCCCAGTGGCATGTACGGTTAATAAAACTTTTGTACACAGAAAGATTTGCCAGTGTTATAAAGAGCTAATGCATGCATTTATACGAGGCAGGTGTTATGGCAGCTGTAGTGATACAATATGTTATGAAGTGTTACAGGAAATGTCTCTTGACTGGCCCTAGAAATGACACAGGAGTGAGTCTGGCTGTCCTGACACCAGAGATCAATTGTGTCACATTAGTTACCTTTTTCTGACACTGACATGTTACTTTATGTTTCTTGAAGGTGATACAAACTCAATGGAAGAGAAGTATCAAGCATGGCACTACACAGATTAGATGGACGCACTGTTTTGGGTATGTTTGTCTTTCCTAGATTGATTACTATTGGTTTTTAAGGCAGTTTACATTATTTGCTGCACCAAACAAGAAAATAAGCCTTTAGGTTTTTTTACAGAGCGAAGGATCTAAATGCTAACGACAGCACTCATTGTGGCAATATTTGAACTCTTCTTTAGAAGGTCAAAGTAATTCTGAAACCTCAGTGCCTTTCTTCTTCAAATGTCCTTCTGTGTAAACATTGTATTCCCAAACTTCTGTTGTGTTCCCAAACTCCAAATGGATAAAGCAATAAAATAACAAGTTAATCAAACCTGTCTATCACTGTTCTTGGGAAGGATATGAATCCACAGTTGTTTTCACACTACAGTCCAAATTTATTGGTTGGGCTGAATATTTATTAGTACATGTTAGTGCAGCCTTACTTAGAGTAATAAAATACTGCTTAGCCAGTGAAGTATCTGTCATGTAGGAACTCCTCTTCGGACATGGCTGCAGAGACCAGGTCTCCTTTGTGCAGCCAGAAAACTCTGGAAAATACATAACTGAGAGCAAGAAGAGAGAATTAGCCTACCAGGCATTAAAGACCTTGCTATAAACCCAGGTATAACCAGTAATTTTCTTTCATAAAAGCACTTACAGAAACAGCATTTTCTAAAATGCAGAGTACTTACTACCCAATGTAGGAGGTAGTCGTTATTAATAAATTAATTATCAATAAATGCTTTGAAATTATAACTCTCAACAATCTACACTGAAGATTTTCTGTACTTGATGGTGCAATGAATGCCCATCAAATGCAAAATAATCTGTGTTACAAAGCTGTGAGATCTGGTCTTTTTTTAAAATGCAAAAGGCTTTGCAAATGAAATTAGAAGACTAGAGGTGAGTGAATGTCATTTGAAAACAATTTAAGAAATAGGGTTTAAATTGCAAGAATGTTTGTTAATAACAGAAACCAAAAGCACCTTGTGAATTATTCTCATGAAACTGCACATTTGTATTTGAGGCGTTTTCACTTTAACAGTTTCTACCAATGTGCCGGATGTTTGAGTCATGAAAAAAGATGCTGAAAATGCTTACCTCTTTCACAAAACACAATGCAATTACTTGTTTAAATCTGAAGGAAGATAAGTTAAAATTTATATTCAAGTCAACCCTGCACTGCATATTGAAGATCTTATTTGAAGGAGAGAGAAAAAAAGGAAGAGATGTGTAGGTGCTGTGAATCATTCTTTAATCTTCTCCTGAATATTTAGGAGTTAATAAATTCTTTGTTGTCTCTAGAACTATTTTATTTTCCCTTCCTAATTAATCTTCTTGGTTTTGAATTCTCCATTTCTTCAACAGTGGAGAATAATGCCAATGAATATGTTAAGGAGTTTTTTCTTCAGAAAACTCTTCATAGCTGATGGAGTGCATCTGGTGGGGTTTTTTTAATGGTGGAAAGGATCAAAGAAATTGGATTTGAGGTGTTTAATTAAGTCTGTTCACAGACAAATGGTCTTGATGAGTGACAGGTTGGCGTGGTGGAGTCCACCAGGAAAAACAGCAATTAGAATGAACCTGTGGACTCTGCGTCACGATCTTTTCAAGTTCAAGCCACCGAACTAATTTAGAAAAGAACTAACATGATGTTGACAGAGAATCAATAATGAAAGTCACCATAGGATATTGCACTAATGTGAAGTTGCTTTAACCCCACCCCACAATTCAATAACTGTTCATAATTTATGCAGTTTTAATTCTCCTGTGATAGTGTTTTAGGAATATGCATACATGAGTATTTTTCTTTTTCCCTTTTCATAAAAATGTTGAAAATAAAATTACTCATTATGGATTGAAGAACTCTCTTTAGTGAAATCAGTCAATTTTATATATGCTAAATATATTAAAGAAATTGGAATCCCATTGGAGTTGGTGACAAATACTTTCTCTGGCTTCATTTAGGATAGAAATTATTAACATAATGCAAGGCAGTGTAACTTAAATGTTCATATATCTAGAACTAAAGGAAACATTTGCATTTGTGTATCTACTGAGAGGAATTAATCTACTTCATATCTGCCTAGTAAGTTCTGCTGTTATGTTAGGTATTTTTATTTTGCAAGGGCTTGAGGGTAAGTACTTATGTTCTGATTTTGTGGAAATTGGAAAGGATTTGGGAAGGCCTGCAGAAAACCCATCCAGTCAGACTCTAACTGAACACTATATACTTTTTTTGTTTTTCCTGCAGGCCCTTAAAGTGAGTACATTTGGCTGTATGTCTGCATTTTCCTTGATAGATTATCTGAGCACAGACTGATAGTGTTTGTAGCTTTATTTAGAAAATCAGTAAAAGGACGCTCATTAGTTTGTAACAAAAATTATCAAGTATTAAGGGCAGATACATTGGAACAATCTAGTCCATGTGTATATTTCTGTATGAATTGCCATCTACTTACTGTCTAAGCAGTTTCACTTTTTGTTTCTCTTCTTAGCATACTCATTGTTTCTGTGTGCTTATGCAAGGAGAATTGGTGTTAGTTTGAAATTCAACATGTTATCTACATATATTAAAATCCCTTGTTGAAATGTTATTATTTTTTTAATATGAAAGTGAAGATATTACCCTGAAGATAGGCAAAAAACATAGTTCAGAGAATGTAGTAGAGATTCAGTAAAATGTTGCTCAGGTAGGCTAAACTTGGATGGGTGGATCTCAAAAGCACTTCAAGTTTACAACACCAGGATATCCTCTGTTGGTAATATAATACTCTTCCATCCTACCATCTTTCCATAAACGTGGTCAATCACTCTTCTGCTCTCCACTCCCTACCGATTACTCTGCCATATGCCTTTCCTTTTCTCCCCACTCTGAAAATATCTGAGATCCTCTGTTGCTTACCGTCCTCCAAAACTGGGTAATCAAGAAGTCTAAAACACATCAATTGGAATTATGCACTTCTGAGACATAGCCTTGTTTTGAAGAGGAAGCCAAAGGTGGTAGACCTCACAATTAAGAGACATCTCTTAAAAAGTCATTCATTATAATGCAACCAGGTGCCATGCTTCAGGGTGGGCAGCCGTACATTTGAACTGCAAACCCTATGCCCACACATGACCCCAACCCAATGTGTGCATGTTATAAGGAAATTGTAATGGCCATTTTTCTCACTGTATTTAGATTTTTTTCCTTCTCCTATTTTTAGTGAAATATCTATACTGGTACTGATTTCAGAAAAACATCAGTTTTGTACTGTGCTGGGAAAAGGAGTGTCCTTACAGATGGGATGTGCCAAAAATTTTCCAATATAAAAAATGACTTCAGATGTGGGTAATTGGTTGTGAAGAATCACATCCTCTTTCTTTATGTATGACCTCTGCTGGGGGAAAAAGACCAACTGGCTAAAAATGAATGCACAAGAAGAACAGAAGATCACAATAAAAATTTCTTTTATGACAGCAGTGTTTAGTGGGGAACCTGAAGGATTCGGACTCCCATCAGGAGACAGCTGAATGCAGAAGAAGAAGCAATGATGCTTTTTCTTGAAATATAGTTCTCTGAAAAAACTTTTGGGTTCATCACAGTGCATCCTCTGCCAGGTTTTAATGAGTTATTAGAATTAATTGCGATCCTGGAGGGGAAAAATAAGTGACAGCTACTCTCATTTTAGAGAGGGCAAAACTTTGGATTTGGGAGTCAAATTCAGAACTTCTGAAAGGACAAAGTGGAAAATTTTTCTCCATGGAAAAATGTCCTGTCAGCTAAGAGACAGCTTTAAAGACTATGATTTCTGCTCATCGTTTACAGGACAATGTATTATTAGGGTCTTTCTATTCCTAATGTTTTGCTCCTAAGATATCATATCGTACAATGGTTTGGGTTGGAAGGGACCTTATAGATCACATAGTTCCAGCCCCCCTGCCGTGGGAAGGGACAGCTTCCACCAGACCAGGTTGCTCCAAGCCCCGTCCAACCTGACCTTGAACACTGCCAGGGAGGGGGCATCCACAGCTTCTCTGGGCAACCTGTGCCAGTGCCTCACCACCCTCATGGTAAAGAATTTATTT
>Ga0181612_134551_pt1 | contig 15613 bp, 9 predicted proteins | sample HoacroProtozoa21_FD_119630 | JGI IMG/M metagenome (GOLD analysis project Ga0181612, IMG submission 119630) | Hoatzin crop microbial communities from Cojedes, Venezuel. Combined Assembly of Gp0051906, Gp0051904, Gp0051908 | reverse complement strand
CCTTTTCCCCCTTAAAAAAAAACCACCCAGCCCTCAAAGGTAAAAGATTTGGACGAAGGAAGGCTTAGTTCTTTCAGCATTTTCTGCTTTCCCAGTGATAAAGTTGCTTTTTCCCAGCGTGTTGGGGCAGCTGGGCAGCCCTTCCTCCCCCTGGGGTTCGGAGCTCTCCAGAGCCAGCTCTGGGATGTGGGGAGACCCCCTCCCTGCAGCCCCACCTGCTGCCTCCCGCCATGATGGGGAAGGGCCTCTGTGGGCCAGCACAGCTCCACAGGTCAGACTGGCCACACAGAAACATATTTATATACTATTCCACATCAATACTTTAGCAATGTTTGTTATTCTTCATTTTCGCTGTGTAAAAAGTGACCTTTGGCATAAACACCAAGTATGATAGGACATGGCCCCTACCAGTCAGTCCTGCTGAGCATCGCGACATCGCCCCTGTCTGTTAGTCCTGCTGAGCATTGCAACATGGCCCCTGCCTGGCAGTACAGTCTGGGGCGATGACAAGAGGTTGTAAGATACCAAAATTGATCTTGTTTCTTGGAGGGAAGGGGATTTTTTTAAGGACGGGGGGAAGTTTTATCAGTGTGCATGCAGCACGTGGGTATAAAAAAGAGCCAAACCCTAAAAAAAACAGAGAACTCTTGTATTTTTGCTTTAACTTAGCAAATGTAGTGATATCTGAGAGAGAAAAAACTCTGCCATGCACCTGCCTGCAACCTGTGTGGCAAAGGATGCTTGCTCCTTCATAGCTGAAGTTTCTGGAAACATTAACTTTCTTAACTTTAACAATACAAATTCTTTCTTTTAGTTGGAAGAATATTACTACAAGTCCGTAATTTCTTTCAGCTGCACACTGAGAAATGAAGGCACAAAATTAACATGCATCTTGAGAGGGTGTAGTTCAGGGAGCTGATGGGGAGATAGGAAGCCTTTTACTCCAGGTCACATCTTGAGCTGGAAGTGACAGAAAGTTAATACTGCAAGAATGCCATTTGGTGGGTGCTCTAAGATAAGGGGAGCCCAACTCAAGCCTGAATGTGTTAGTGCCTTCACGAACGCATTGCCAGCAGCCGGGGAGGTAGCTGGACACCATATTGCACCAATTGTTTTCCTATAAACCCTTAACCGGCTGATTTTTATCTAACAATGTAATACTGTCTACTCCCAAATGGAAATTATTCCCTGCTCTCCTGACCATCTGGGCATTACAGCAGTGGCTAACATGACAAGTTGATATCAGGATGATAATGTATTTTGGATTTTCCTAGCGAAATTCAATGAGTTATAAAAAAAAAAAAAGTGCTGCCTGGTAAGATGACTGGGAGCACAGGCACACGATATGGCACTCCACTGACAAGCCTGCATTCCAGCAAATGGACTTCTGTGCATAAAGAAATTACTAAACTTTTCGCTTTTGCCTATTTTAGTCTATTTTACTGGCACCCACCTTGCCTAAAGAAAAATCTTGCAAGATGTACTCATTCTTTCCCAGTCGATTAGTGGCTCTCCATGGGATCATTGGAGCTTCCAAGGGTATGCGGCCTTGAAATTGTGCTGCTTTCACCTTGCACACAGCAGGTTATTCAGTAAGGACCTGCTCTGTCTCTGGCTTGCTTCACCTGAAACTGTAATCCTGCAGTAGGTCAGCTGTCTTTTAAAAGGTGTTTTTGAACCTGACATGGATTTTGGATGAAGGTTCATATCTATTCCCTATCTACAGATGTGCATTGACTGTCGTTACAGATAAGAAAGGTTCAGTTCCCAGCTCTCCCATTGACCTCCTTAGAGATTTTGAGCAAGTTACGGCCAATGAGGGTTGCTGATTGAAAGATAACATGGGGATGGTAAAAGCATAAAACCCAGAAACTGATATAAAAAGCTTATTGAAAATTTGGCCAGCTGTAAAAAACAACAAATCAACACAACAGAATAAAAATAAGCCCACCTCTCTGTGCCTCAGCTCCCTATGTAAAAACCAGGTATAACACCATTGCCTTTGTTTTCCGCCATCATGGCAGACTGAAGCAAGGACTGACCCTTCGTGTGCATTTCTGTGGCATCAAAATCCTATGGGAAACCAGTGGCAATTGAGGGCTTTAACTATATGACATAAAGAACTCAGTTTTCAAAATACCGTTCACTCATCATAACTTCGTTTATAGCACTGTGCTGTTCATAAAGCCATGAACAGCAAAGCAGTTCCTGCAACCTATAAGAGCTTTGTAACTCCATCCTATGCATCTAATTGATCAGCTATGCCAAAAAGAACAGAAGTCTTTCTATAACTATAGTTATTCTATTACAGGTTATGCAGATAAGGTTACAGCTAGAGCCAGGCACATTTTTTCCAGATAAACCTTTTTCACCTGGAAATACACATTATGATCACAAACTTTTCATGAATGAGTACTGAGGTTTTTTTTTTAAACTAGGAGCCTAAAAATGTTTTCATCTAAATTTACTCACAGGTAATTAGAAACATCTAGGAAGCTTGAAACTGCTTTTCAGGGAAATACGAAATATTTTTTCAGGGTTTTAGTTCACCGAAATTTTGCACAGAGTTTCACGTCAGGCCTTCACCTCTGTTCTTGAAGAACCAGTTACCTGAATAGCTTCACTGGCTACCTTACTGCCTCCTGTATACTTGTCCTTTCAGGCAGTGGCTGTAATGCCTTTTAAATATACCTTCAAAAATATTATCTCCCCTTTTCTACAGCATCGCTGAAGTCATTGCTTAAATAAAACAACTGTGCTCTAGTTGCTCATTACATATTGGTAGCTCATTTTTGAAGAAAATAGGGATCAAAAGCAAATTTTTTTCCCGATTCCAAACTTTCCCAGGCATTTGGACACAGCTTGTTCTCAGTGTCCCATGGGAAGGAGGAAAGGAGAAACACATCAAGGCAGTGACCACCACGTGGGCTAAATTGCAGTCACCGATGCCAGGGAAGTTCTGACACTGACTTCTGTAACAACAAGAGCTAGCAGCTTTGGAAGATAAGAGACCTTCATGGAGCTGTGAAATAAGTTGAAAATGAAGATGCTCAGGCTCCCTAATTCTGGAAGGTCCATGTTACATTCACTATGATATTTAGTAAACTCTTCAGCAAAGACAAAAATCAGTCTCCAAAACTTCTGAAATCCTCTTGACATTGACAGTAGTTTGCTTTTATACTGTCTAGGTTCATACCCATTAAAAGGTCCCGAAAAGGATAATGCTGAGGACTGCACAGCAAGTGCAGAGTTTGGGCTGAACGTTTTGATTGCTGAGTTAAGTTCTTGGCTAATCCAACAATTTACTTTGAGACTACAGTTTATCAGGATTTTATGGGTGGTTTTTCAGTTGCATTTTCTAATCACTTTCCTTTACAATCCTCTGCCTCAGTTTTCCCCATTGAAAAATGGACACGTCACTACTTTTTCAACAAGACAAGGTGAAACTTCATTTGTTAATGTTTGCAAAGCAATTTGCAATGATTGGTTTGTAGCTGTGCTAAGTACCATGCATTATTAATAAAGTAATAAGATAAAAATAAATAAGGAAGGAATTATGTGGATTCTGATAAAAGGCAACTGGTAACAAGGTGAGAATTTTGCCTATTACTAGAGCACATAGCTCCATAAGCAAATTAAAACAAGGGCTCTGTCCTCGGAGTTTTGGGCAATCCAGGCTACATAATTGATTTGAGAAGAGCTACTCCAGGCTACTGTGTAATTACAGAAGTATTCACTCTTCTGGCTCCCACTCTCCTTGTCATGTTCTACCTCATTGCCCTTTATGCTAAAGCCTTTGTTGATGAGGGGACGGAAGCAGTATGGACAAATAAAGCAATTAGCAGGTAGAGGGAATGCTACCACTGTTTAAGGATAACCCACAGCCTTTATTGGGACGTTTACTAAGTAGAAGTCTAGAGCCTGCAGGTCAGAAGGAATGTACAGGTAACCCAGAAAAACAAACAAATGAAAAAAAGACCCTTCCTCATTATACATGTGGCATTCAAGAAGTCTGGGCAGGAGGAAAGCATTTTCAAATAGTCTATGTAAAAAACACAATGATTTTGCTTTAAATAACTCTATTTTCAATGAGATTACCATCCAACTTTCTAATTTTATTTTTTTTAAACCAGAGTCTCAGCACTAGAGCACTCTTCTGTCTTCTTTCAAGTGTGCATTGGCAGCAAGCAAACACTAATTTTTGATGGGCTAAAATCTCATTTTAAGTTGCTGCAAAGCCAGCCAGGAGAGGGAGCCAAGACCTTGAACAAACGTTTCTTCCTGGCTTTCTGACAACCCGGGAAGGAAGCTGTGCCATTTTGGCTGGGGCTCCAGTGTGATCACAGGGCTTGTGTGAATGCATTGCATAAAGAAGGGACAAAAGTGACTAGGAGACAAAATAACACATGGCGTCCCCAAGCATCAAATGTTGGATGATTCATGGCGTAAGGGAGAGAAGAAGGCAGAAAGATAAATGAGGACTAGTGAAAATGAGCAGTACTTTAGTTTCTCACTTTTGATGCTTCTCTTGTTTCTTGCTCATCAGGAAACTAGTTAAAGAGATTGTTGTATTCTGTGGACTCTGGTTCTTTTCATAACTTGCTATCAGAATCTGAGACAGGTATCAAGAAAATCATACATCTTGTGTAGAGTGTGGCAGACTGAGATTATGGCAGGTCTAAACTTGGATCAGAACTGCAATGCCAGGCTCTGAAATGCATGGAAGTGCTGCTGCTCCTTCAAAGACATCCCAGCGCTTGGGTGGAGTTTGAGTTCTGATCTCCGGAAAAAAAGTCCAACTTACTCTTTATCTCTATAACACGCCAATCCAAGGTGCCACACCAGGCATGCCTGAACATTTTAGCTGGGTGCGGATGTGACCTAAGAAACACTGAGGGATTTGTATAAGTAAATGTTCTTTACCTCCATATATTCAGTCCAAAAACATTGCAGGAATGCTAAGGCTTACCTCATTCCTCCTTGTGAACAATGTAAAAGTAAACCTCCTGATGTAAGAGTCAACTTTATGTTTTACTGCTAAAAGTTAGCACTGTGCTGAGTAGATATCAAGGATACTTATGCCCGTATGGACTGTGACTGTGTAAGTTAAATAGCTGAATCACTGTCACTCTTAATTAGAAATTAAAAAAAGAAAAACAACAAACAACCAAGAACATGAGGGGAAAACAATCACATTTAAAATTTTTAAATGGAGAAACATTAGAAATTAAGAGGACAATTTCATTCAGGGCCATTTGTCATAGTTTTTCTAGCTGAAAATCTGTAAGAGAGGAAACAATTCTGATTCCAAGTTTAAGTTCTTAATTTTTTCCATTTCTAAGCTTTCAATGTTTATATAAATCATCTCTCTTCCTTTACCTCTAGTGGGAAGAAAACTAATAAAAGATATTGAGACCAGTCTATAAGAGACAATGATAACCAGGACAATTTTAAAAGTCTTTTTTGCTAACTAAACTGAAAATTCTGTTTCAAACTAAACTTTAACAAATATGGCTTAATTTTGACTGTTTTATGTCTCTGAAATGATTTAAAAGGTCAAACTTGAAATGTATACTTTTGTTTTTTCTACAAATCTAGAGGAAAATTTTTTCTACAAATATTTAAACCAATTTTAATTATTGTGATCTATTACAATAATTTATTTGTAGACTCAGATAACAAATTAGTTCCTTACTACTGACTTCGTTATTTTTCTGTATTGTTTTGAATTCTTTTTCCCCATTGTGCAGGTAGCAACTCCTCAGAAGTGCATCCAAAATAAACTAATGATGAATAGTGACCAGCTGAAATGAAAACAAAAAGAAAATGTCCCCTATTCTTATCTTAAAGATCAAAGTGTTTGGACTGGAGACAAACACACCACGCTTCATTTTCTGAGCTATTTTCTCTCTATAGAAGCATAGCAGTGTTTCTTCAGGTGCGTTACCCAAGCTATGAGATAGTGAGTCTCTCAAGGCTCCTCTAACGGGGATTGAGGGATCAGCTTGGACATGTTTCAGAACAGCAACCCCAAGGCCAGAAATCAATGGAGAAACTTCTCACAACTCTCTTTTCGGGCAGCTCAGGGAAGCCACTTAATATATGTGCCTAAAATTAGATGCCAGGAGTTTTTTTTTACTCCTTATGGTCTCTGCAGAGCAAGATCTTCCTCAAGTAAAACTGATACCACAGAAGAGAAAACTGAGCACAGGGGGAAGCAGTCCTGCATGGAAATGGCTGGCTGGAGATCTGAACCAAATCTCCAAAATCCCACTCCAGTGCTCTTGCTGAACCAAACCATGCTGCGGTGTAGGGGAAACCTAAATCTTACCATGCTCACTTTGTAGATAAACACTAAAGTTAATTTCCCAGACTTTATCACCTGACCATGTGCTGCAGAACTCCATCGAATATATTGTTTTCAATGAGTGGGAATAAAAGGCAGAGCTTGCTGTACGAAAGACCACAGGGCATACCTTCTCAGTGGCTGCAAGGCAGCGTCAGAAGCATTAGCATGAATCCCCACAGCTATCCTGTAAATCTGGATTAAAGTCAGGAGGAGTTTCAGGTCTTATTAAATGTTCAATTACACTCTGCAAGCAACAACAGAAGAAAATTGATAAAAACAATGTAGGAGGCAATAGGTTTCGAGCAAAGGAAACCACTAAAATATGTTTGTGAAGAGAACCTGGAATGATCTGAATAATGAACAAATTTATAAAAATCAAAGTCTGTTTGCAGGTGAATAACAAACAGAGGAAAGGGCAGAATGGGTTGAATGAATTACGCATTATGAATCATTTAACAAGCACCAATATCTATAATGATTCTAATGTAAATAACAAGCCTTTAATATTTATGCAGCCTTAATAGTCCGGAGAGTCTGAAACGATAGGTAAAAATTAAAATGCCTCCTCAGTGTTTTTCAGTGGAAAACAAATTTATCACAATGTCACAAAACCAAAGCAGTATCGCCTCATGCTGGGTTTGATGCACCTTTACTCCACCGCAACCCTGTCTGCCTTAATGCTGAGGTCTGGACAGAACGAACACCTCTGATTCACAGTGATCACATGGAAGTAAAATCAGTGCCTGTGGAACTCCCTAAATATTACAGAGCACTCAAATAGTGACAAAACTGGAGATTTCACTTTCCTCTCTGCTTTCAGATAAAGATCTCTGTACCAACTTAGTGCAATCACAGCAGCGAGCGGAGAAAGGAAATGAAAAGCCCCTTCCCCTCCCCTACATGCACGTAGTATGTGTGGGAAAAAGAGAAGTTATAGAAAGCCCTGTGCAATCACAGCTGGGCTGTTAATTGCTTTGCCCTGTGCACAGAGTCACACCTTGTTGCTCTTCTGCAATAAGCAATGGCCACTCAGCCCAGCAGTCTCAAGGCAAAGGCAAAAAGGTTGCCGTATTCACCTGTGTTATTTTTGTGTCACTGAAATGCCCATGTCTTATCACAGGCACAACACTGTCTAGGCTCCCGTGGATGACAGCAGTACTGAAAGTCAGGGGGTGATCATGTGGCTGAGAAAGGATTGGGTTTCTCAAACCCCTTTTTGTTAAGTTGAGGTGATACCAAGGGAAAAAACATTGGTTCACGGGAGCAAATTGAACCGAATGCACTGCCAAACACCCAGCTGCTGATCACAGCAGTAGAAGGCCCAGCTGTTAGGGAAAACCAGACTTGCCCAACAAATCTGTCCCTTTCGTAGCTAGTACTCTGATTCATCAAGAGTTTTCACACATACCTTTGGGAGACAAGGTTGCTGTGTCAATTTTCTTTCTGTGTGGTCATGGATTTCTGCAAAACCTACTTACTTGGAGGTCTGATGTGGTACAATTCCCTGTCCCTTAATTCAGATGCAAAACTGGCATGTACTAAGTGTCACACTATATTGAATTGCATAGAGCCTGCAAAATATGTTGCTTAAAAAAAAAATATTAACTTGACCTGCAGGATATTAATATAGTGGCAACTACCCCTGCAGGATATAAAACTGGCACCAACTATAAGAGTTTCCATTAGTGTTGTAGGTTTCTAGTCCCAGTAATGGTCATTTCATCTGAACATGTGGAAATAAATACAAACCATAATAGGACTTAAAAAGCATTCAATGCATATTTGTCCATAAACACGTCGTATAAATAAAAGTTCTTTTAAAAAAAATGTGTCAAATGAATCAATGTGTATTCTATTATAGAATAATAATATCCCATACCACATGTGTTGCTGAAGCAAATAACTTTAGCTGGTATAACAGCATTTTTCATTTTGTGGTACAGCGTATATTTTGATCTGTTGATTAAGGACCTGCCCCTGAGGAAGTCAACGACAAGCGTTCCCCAGGCTTAAAAAGGGAGGGAAAAATGTGTAAACGATTTGGCCACAAATAAGGAAAGAAATGTATTTTTTTCCCTTTCTCCTAGCGTGAGTGAACGCTGAACATCAAACCAGTAGAAGACAGTGGAAAGATTTGCTCTTTGCTTCAGCAGCTTTGGATCTGGCCCTAAGTATGTATGTATGAGATAAATTCTGGCACTACTGGAAACCCCACCTCATACCTCCCACTGTGAATATGTCATCTTTCTATGTGCTTATGCATGCCAAAGCTTTATCTCTTTTGAAATATTGCCCAGAATCAAGCTATGTTTACTTAAGTAACAGGGAGATTCACTTATATGCAATATTTTTTTTTTTCAGTGGAGAGGCTGTCTTTCCACTTTGGACTTTGTTCGTAGTTTACCTTCTGTTTTTCTAACTTGATGGTTTTATCCAGGTTTGACAAGAGGGCTGGATTTTTGTTGGATTTTTTTTTTTTTTTGAAGTTACACACCTGGAATTAGCTTTTTCTGCCAAGAATTACAGTGCACCTGGAAGTACTAAATCATTTTTATCTGTTTTTTAGTGGTTTTGCACAATGGAATTGCATCTCTTTAAATATTTCTTACCTTTTACAAAACTGAATTGCAGCTCTAGACAGAGCATTGTATGAGTATGTAGATACTGATATGAGATAGCTGTGCCTACGAGTGTCTGCCTCTACAATCCTAGAAGTAGTCAGCTGAGAACTACCTCTCTGGGTTTCTTTCCTCTTCGGTGGCTCTGCTTACCTACATAACATATGGAAATGTGAGCATACACTTACAGCAGATTGTTTGCTATGTTTACACCAGTTCTAACACTAATCCCCATTAATGTTTGATATTGCTCCCAAAGAGTTTAAATAGATGCCAGGCCCCAGATCCATTGCATACACGTTAGGCTTCGTATAAACTTCAAATAGAAAGATACTGAAACACAGCGGGGTGTCCTTTTTTTAACATCATGTTTACTGACTGGATTAACCACATCAAGTGTATGCAAAGCCCTGCTACTTTCATGATTTCTGTCATCACTTTTAAGTGTCCTATTTTCAAGGCAAACACAAAACAGTTTCACATCACCTTAAGCAGTCCAGCTTCTTGATTCTGCTTTCAGTTTCTTTCGTTTATCAAACATGCCCGTGGCCGCAAAGTGAAAACACAGCTAGATACATGCAAACAAACACAAAACTTTCTTTCTCTCTGTTAAAGGATCTCTGACACAGGCTCTACTGGCTGTGCTTTGCTGCAGAATATCAACCACCAAGGTCATGGCAAAGTTTGCTCCAGGTTCTGTAGCCCATCCAGGGACCGCCCAGGTGCCCTGACCCATTAGAAAACATGTAACTGCTGTGCAGAGGCATGGTCGGCTCTGCAAGGGAAAATGGGAACCACAGGTCTGAGGACCACAGAAATGCCAAGTGCCAGGCACATTCCCAGATCAAACTGCTCCCAAGATCAGCTTTCCCCAGTGTGAACTACATGTAGTTACTGGGATTTTATGCTACAGTAGAGAGAAGTCTTGAGACATTCATTCTTTGCCCACCGCATGGAGAAGCAAGCTGTTCAGGCCTTCTCCATGTCAGGCATTCCCTTTTCTTCTCACCTCCCTTTCCATATTATTTTATGTGAAGCTGTTTCTCAGGCTGATTATTTTAAAAATTTCTGTCTTAGGGTCTCAGCTCTGAGGCTGCAAAGCTTTCCTGTCCATCAAGCCACCTCTGTCTGAGGTACTTAGTCCTCTAGATGCAAAGTGGTTGCATCCTGTTTCTCGTTACATGTTTATATAATGCCCAGTTCAACAGGACCCTGATTTTAGCTGGAGCCTTGCTGAAACCCTTGTATTGTCATACAAGCAATAGCAGCAATGTTCAGCTACAAAAATCACCAGCACACATGAGCAACACTGTGTGAGAGCGCTTGGGGTTGGCAGACAGCGAAGAGCAGAAAGTGGTTATGGAGACATGTTTGTAACTGAACAGAGCTGCTCTAGTCCTTTAGGCTACAAACAACTAATTCTCACTTCAGCCAACCACAGAAAAAGTAAATAAAAGCTGTAGACGCAGCCATGTCTATTAAAACATAGTCCTGTTTGGTAACGAAAATAATTGGTACTTCACAAGTTAATATATTTTGCAGCGGGGGATAATTTTACGTTAAATGACTAAGCTGTGTCTCAACCTTTGCTAGGCTCATTATATCCTTTAAATAGTTCAGGTTTCCAGATAACCAGCAGCAGAACCAGGTAAGCAGGCAAAATTACTATGGCTGGGAAAATTTGTATCTGTCACACAGGTCTGGTTCCCACACACTCTGGTTACATCATTACTTAGTCTGTTAACTAGGAAACCAATTAGGCCAGAGAGCTACTGTCAGGTGACCAAAACACGAAAAAGCACAAGAAACCCTACCCGAAAGATGGGATTTCAGCAGAGGCCCTCAGATAGCTGACTCCTCTTCTGCTGCACTGCAATTTTCGTATTTCGTTTCACCTTTGCTTTCAGGCTGAGCTCTGAGGTCCCACAGATTGATGGTTGAAGCAGCTTTGTTTCTCCCCTCAACAGGTGCACTGAGAAAATTGTTTCCTGCATCAAAAATTACACAAAATTACGTAATAATTTCTCTCATTTACTCTGGAAAATTTCCTTCTCCTTCACACCTTTTAATTTACAGTGCAAGAACAAGGCAGTAGCTACAGAACCAAATGCTGTGCTGTGGGCAACAATATGTTCATCTTACAGGAAAAGGGTGTGCAAAACTAGAGCACAGCTAAAGTTTTGGGGCACAAACAGCTTCAATAACTGTCATTTGTTTTCTGCAAATGTTGAAGGTATTTCTCCATGCACAGAGAAAGCACAGATAGCTGGGCTCACCCTCAAGAGAAGAGCGTGCATGGGCAGAGGAGGCCAGCACGGGGCACCATGAGGAGAGATGAAAGCCAGCTCGCTGTAAAGCATGTGTAAGCAGGGAGTATGCATGCATGTATAAATACACCTAATCTCTGTACTACTTCATTGATCTACTGGTGGTATTATTATACATACAAAAAATACAGCTTACACAGTGACAATATGTTTTTGTAGGCACAAACACATTATATATAAATATATACATATTGCACACCACAAATGATGCAGATATTTTCTAGCTTGCACATCTTTTCTGGTTCTGGCATCACTGCAGAACTCACTGACTTGCTGAGTCCTTGCTCATACCTAGAGAACCTGCAAACACCTCCAATACCTTAGCTCCAGGCCAAGAGCATTAACAAGCCACGTGCTCTTTCTCTATATTCTTGTTCAAATTTGTTTTCTTTTAGGACAAAGAGAAAGGGGAAAAGAGCTGATGAAAATCTCACCTCAAAAGCCTCAAGGAGAGGCTTCATGTACCAGGTGAGGGCAGGCTGAGGGCATGGGGGTCCTCACCTGTTTGAGGATCATACTCAGGTACCGGCACTGCTGCTGTTTGATCAGCAGTACCATGCCATTGGCTTAAAGATCCTTTTTCCCCCCGATGTGGCCCCCTTTATTTCTGATGGCCTGTCATCTTCACTGGTTTTGTAAAATGATCATCAGAGGAAGTAAACTAATCAGAAATACTTTCCTTCCTGATGATTTTGTTGAGCAGGTGATTTGATCACCGTGTAGAGAAAAGCAAACTAGTCTCTGCCAGACATCTGCCAGCTCAGGGAACCAGGCTCTTGCATGTTTTACAGCACAAGAACCTCATTATTAATTCATGCTCCAGGTCCTCTGTACATGCTGTTACTAATATTAGGTTTCAACAGAGTAATGAGCAGCAGCAACAGACTATGTTAATATATTGTAAAGAATGTTTGAAATATTAAATTTGAGTTTGGATTTTTAATTAGGGCCTGAGCAAGGTATTGACAATCTTCCTACTGTTTTGCAGCCAGCAAGCAAAGAAGATAGGGATTGTTGTGATCTGAACACTGTAAGCCAGTCTGATTTAGGGGATGGATCTGAAATATAATACCAAATTTAAAACCTTGAGGGAAGTTTGTCTCTGGGTTCTGCAGCCAGGCTTTGACCCATCCGTATACTGAAAGGGGACTTTTGGTATGGGACTGTAGGAAAAGTAAATAGTTATGAGACCAGCTCTTATGGACACGTTTTATAACATAATGTCAGTGAGCTGCCCAGGGGCAGTTTGACTCTCAAGGATGCCACTGCTGTTAAATAAAGGGAACATGAGTAGATGAGCATAGAGAAAAGGGGTTGTTGTGATATAAATCTATACTATAAGGATATATATAAGCAGAGAAGAAAAAAAAAAGGCAGGCAAGCTGTGGGTCTGAAAACCCTACAGGGCTTCAAAGTACTTCCCACTGCTGTGCTTCAGACAGGAGCATAGGTCAGCATCTCTTCCTTGGTTGGATATACATATATTAAAGGATTCATTTAAAATTTGAGCTGGGCAAAGAGCTAGAGCCATTTTTCTGTGAGCGTGCTATGCACATTTCTGAATGCACTCTCTTTGAGAGGGAGTTCGCAATGAAGACTTCCCTGTTCTGGAACTCACTCCTCCCACTTGGTTGGTTGGAGCCTGAATACATTGACCTATGGGGCACATTGCAAAGCCTAACTATTTTCCCAAGATTTTTCTGAATGAGTGACTTGAGTAGGTAGAGAGAAGAACGTTTCATTTGTACGGTATGTGGAGGCTTTTAATTAATAATGTTCCCATTTGAATGCCTATTGTATTTTTAAACGTGCTTTGTACATACGCCTAGAGCATCAGATAACTGCAGGGTTTTTTTCCAATAAAAAAAAAATCCCACAACAACGTGGCTTTGCTGTGATGTGGCACCAATCTTCTTTGTATGATAGGCTTATACAGTGTCTGGCACAGTGGCCCCTGGTCTGGACCATGACTTCTAGATGCCAGCACCTAACTAGCACCATCAAAATGATGGCAGGTCTCAAGGAGATGAAGCTTCACACCAGTTGGGGAGTTTGATACTGCTGATCATCACTATAGAGTTCGACATATTCTACATACAGTCAGTAACATCAGAGAAGTGCCTAGGCACCTCATGGAGGTTTTACTTTCTTCCTTTCTGGATTTGGAGGTCTTCTTGAGAGACTGGGTCTTTTATTGGATAGGTTGGGCGTTTCCTACTTTTTAGAACAAAAGAATCAGCCTGGTGAGTCTTCTCATGGTAGAAGGGTTTTGTCTGTTGAAAAGAAAGGTCTTAGTAGGAAGTGAAGTTGGTACTGCTTCCTACAGTTCGAGGAAGTATATTCAATGTCTTTTTTTTTAAAAGAAACCAGCACACAAAAGCTTTCTTGCTAAGAAGATACTAAGTTGTGATACCATAAATTTGCAATTTTATGTCTGCTTTGGTCCCTCCCTAAATACCCTGGAATAGCCTGAAAACCAACACTTTAGTTTTTCATTTCAAAATGTCTCCAAATTTCAAAATTTCCTATAGAGATATTTATTTAGCTCTTTGGTCCAGCTGCTAGTCTGTGGGTCAGATCTGACTCAAGGAAATTCTTCTGCATGGTCCAGTTCTTTTTCCCTGTGGAAAGTGCAGACAACTTCACAGTAGTACAGGCTTCCGAAACCCATGAGTACATCCTTCTGTGCCTGGTCACCACACCTTCCCTGCATACATCCATGCAGAAGAGGTGACCTTCTCCTGTGGGTTTGTGTGTGTGGAGCAGGCACTGAGCAGGTAGCATCACCCCAACAGCATAAACATATGGGAGACTTTTTCTGATTTCATTTTGCCAATTATTACTTTTTTTTTTTTCAATTTACACTTGGAGCAGTGACAAATATTTTGAGAAGACAGATGAGGGCGCTGCCAGCAAACTGGAGTACTATTGCACAACTCCTTGTATTTAAGCTGTTTTCTTGATGAAGAGAGGTGTTGTGCAAAGACAAGTATACAACAGGCTTTTTCCACACACTGTATTTGTCCTTGTTGTTTTAGTTCTCTTTTTGTTTTGCTGCTGTTCCTTTGAATCACAGGAGAAAATCATCACTCTTCCTGAAAGCCTTAAAAAAAACATCATGCCACCTCTGCTTTTTCATTCCTTTTCACTGAGTAGGCTGCCAAAATCGATTTTTGATTAGTTACTGCAACGTGCAGTCCCCTGCTCAATTGCCATGTGGCCTTCCCTCCCATGGTCAGGCAAGCGAGGAGCAAAGGACCAGGTGAACTCAAACCTGTCTCCAGAATCTTAATGCTAAGCTCCTTTGAGCTACACCATGGACAACTACACAGTTTTTCTTCCTCTCTGAAAACCCTGTAAGAATCTTACACTTCAATCAGGTATTGTACATGCTTTCTTAGGTAGCTCTGTCAACGCATCACAACCCTGACCTGCAGTACCCTTGTATCTCTATCTCCCTCAGGAAAGACAGCATGGTTTGTACTGAACTGTGAGAAGAGCTCAAATTTGTACAAATTCTGCCCTTACATGAGGATGCTCAAAGGTCAGTTACAAGGAGAGGGCTGGATTTAACTTTAAGCCAAGATAAAATGCCACTTTTCAGAAGAAAAGGGCTGATGAGATGCATTATTCCACTGAGTAACTAATCTATTGCAGGTACAATGACCAGCATCTTATTCTGTTTCTACATTTTTATGTACGTGATGCATGTTCTTCAGAATTAAAGGCCCTTAATTTTCCATTGCTTTTTCAGTCCATAGAATCACAAGAGTATTTTGACTGGAAAAAACCCCGTACTTTCCAGCATGAATGATGGCACGTGCAACACATGTATGAGGGGAATAACAATTTTTAGATCTAAAAGCCCTTTCTATATAAAAATTCAGATGTGTTTTGAAAAACTGATTGCCAACACACTGGTCTCAGCAATTAAGATTTGTAACCAAAGGAATGAGGTACAATCACATACTTAACATACCCAACACTTTGTATAGTTATTCAGCTATGCTTGCTGCTTCTGTCAATGAGATGCCACCAAGCAAAAGAATAGTTTATTGCAGTTGTCCTTCCCTCTTTCAAACCACTTATCTGACTTCAGCAAGGCTTTCGACACTGTCTCCCATGATATCCTCCTAGGGAAGCTCATGAAGTGTGGGCTGGATGAGTGGTCAGTGAAGTGGACTGAGAACTGGCTGAATGGCAGAGCTCAGAGGGTTGTCGTCAGCCGTGCTGAGTCTAATCGGAGGCCTGTAACTAGTGGTGTCCCTCAGAGGTCAGTACTGGGCCCAGCCTTGTTTAACTTCATCAGTGACCTTGAT
>Ga0181612_122857_pt1 | contig 15613 bp, 9 predicted proteins | sample HoacroProtozoa21_FD_119630 | JGI IMG/M metagenome (GOLD analysis project Ga0181612, IMG submission 119630) | Hoatzin crop microbial communities from Cojedes, Venezuel. Combined Assembly of Gp0051906, Gp0051904, Gp0051908 | reverse complement strand
GTAGTAATCTTTCATGTCCAGGCTCAAATCTACGAACGTGTCAGCGTTCGAAAATCGGTTGCTCAATAAACATACCGTCTCAACGTGGAACGTATGGGGAAACTGATCCACCGGCGTCACTGCCTGAAGTGTATATCCGCCGTCACACAGGATGCGAAGATCCCGAGCCAGGGTGGAAGGATTGCAGCTGACATAAATGATTTTCTCCGGCTTCATGGAAAGCATGGTGTGAAGGCAGGGTGCCTCGCAGCCTTTTCGAGGCGGGTCCACAATCATCACATCCGGATGACCACCGGTCCTCAAACCGTCTGTCACAGAATCATGCAACGTCGATACACCCTTTCCTGCACCGCCTTCCCCTGCATCATTCCCCAACTTCCCGGCATAATATGCCGGCAGCACTTCCTCTGCTTTTCCAAGGAAATATTCCGTCTTATCCGAAAGTCCGTTTAATGCGGCATTTTCTTTGGCATCCTCCACGGCCTCCGGCACTATCTCAATACCGTAAATATATCCGGCATCCTTGGCCAGATACTGACCAATGGTACCGATTCCGCAGTAAATATCCCACACGGTTTCTTTCCCGGTGAGAGCTGCATACATTTTTACCAGGTGATACAACCGCTCCGTCTGGATATAATTCACCTGAAAAAAAGACCGGGGAGAAATGCGAAACTTCACGTCTCCAATGGTATCCTCAATGGTATCCGTTCCCTGAAGGGTATATGTCTCCCGTCCCAGCACGGTATTCCCTTCGGAATAATTAATATTTACAGAGACACTTTGCATTCCGGGGATGGTAAACAGTGCCCGGCAAAGCTTATCGCTTTCCGGAAGTTTCTTACCGTTAATTACCACCGTCACCATAATCTGGCCGGTATGCATCCCGTGTCGAATCAGAACATGGCGAATCAGACCCTTATGGGTCTCCTCGTCATAGGCAGTCACATCCACCTCCTGCATATAGGTACGAATCACCGAAAGGATCTCCTGATCCGACTGCTGCCCGATAAAGCAATAGGAATGCTCCACAATCCGATGAGAGTGCGTTGCATAAAATCCCATAACCCGATTCCCGAAGCGGTCTCTTCCCACGGGATACTGGGCCTTATTCCGATACTCATAAGGCTCTTCCATTCCAATAATGGGAGCCATGGCCTGCTCTAACTCTGCTTTGGAAAATTTTCCGATGCGAAGCAGATCATTTTTTACCCGGTGCTCCTTCATGGAAAGCTGGGCAGAATATTCCATCTGCATGATCTGACAGCCGCCGCAGTTGTCAGCCTCCGGACATACCGGTTTAACGCGATGTGGAGACGGACGAACCATCTCCACAATCCTGGCGTAGCCATAGTTTTTCTTAAGTTTGGTAATGCCGCAAAGGGTCACGTCACCGGTAATGGCACCTTTTACAAAAAAAGCCATGCCTTCAAAATGACCGATGCCTTCTCCCTGCACACTCATATCAGTAATTTCCAGAGGAATGATATCATTCTTCTTCATTACTCTCCTCCCATGTCTTACGGATATTCGCCTCTAAGAAACGATGCTTCTGCCAGCCGGTTGCCTGGGCACTCTGTCCCCGGTACAAGGCTTCCCGAATGGTCTCCATCTTTGCATCTGTATTATCTGCCTGACTTAACGCCAGAGCCTCTGCCAATGCCGGTACTTTGGGAGATCCAAACTCCAACTTGCCGTGATGAGACAAGATACAGTGTACCAACTCGTTTTTACGAATCTCAGGAAAATCCTCAATCCCCTCGGCAGCCTCCTGCACCATCTGGGCCCCCATATAAATATGCCCAAGAAGCTGTCCCTCGTCGGTATAATCATTCTCCGGATAGGAGGAAAGTTCCCGGGTCTTGCCCATATCGTGACAGATAGCCGCCGTAATCAAAAGATCCCGGTTTAAGAAGTCGTATTTTTTCGCATAAAAATCGCAAAGTTCTGCCACACTTAAGGTATGCTCCAGGAGTCCGCCGATAAATGCATGATGTACGCTCTTGGCTGCGGAATGCTTTTTAAATACGTCCCGAAGCTCACCGCCCTCTCCAAAAAATCCCAATAACAGAGTCTTAAGGTACGGCGTCTTTACACTATCCACCATCTGCATCAACTGTGCATACATTTCTTCAATATCCCGGTCGGAGGTAGGCATATAATTTGCCGGGTTATACTCTCCCTCCCGAACCTTCTTTGCCTTTAAAATCTTCAGCTGAGTGGCACCGTTAAATTCCGTAACTTCTGCAGTGATTTCGATATAATCCATATTATTAAAATCACCGATATCCTGGGTATTCGGATCCCAGACCTTACCGTCGCAGGTGCCGGTCTTATCCTGGAGGGTAACGTTCCAGTAGTCCTTTCCCGCCTTGGTCTTGGCAACGGAGACCCGCTTGCACAGATAAATCTCCGTAATCTTCTGCCCCGTTACAAGTTCGTTTAAAAATGTCATAAGTTCCTCTTTCTAAGCATTGCCCAAAGAACCTCTCCGGTTCCCCGCAATACCTTTTTATTATACGGGTTACACCCCCTCTCTTCAAGGAAGTTCCCCTTGTTTTAGGCGGTTTTTTTCTTTACAATATGCCTATGTATATGAATCAAGAGAAAACATTTAAAACCTTAGAATATGACAAAATCACGGCACGGCTTTCTGGCTATGCCGACAGTGAAAGCGGAAAAGCTCTCTGCGAACATCTCCTGCCCTCTACAGACCGCATGGAGATTGAGCAGCACTTAAGCGAGACCGGGGATGCCCTTTCCCGCCTTATGAAAAAAGACACCCCTTCCTTCCGAGGGGTTCTTTCTATGCAAGAGATTACACACCAGCTGGAAATCGGTGCCTCCTTAAGCATCCCCCAACTGCTTTCCGTAGGGCGTTTATTAAATGTGGTTAAAACCACAAAAGCCTACGACACAGGTGCCCGGGGAGAATCCTCCGCCGACAGTTTAAGCGCCTATTTTAACCGTCTGATTCCCTTAAGTGAATTGGAGCGATCCATTTCCTCCGCAATTCTTTCCGAGGATGAGATTGCCGACGATGCTTCTCCGGAGCTTTCCCGTATTCGAAGTGAGATTCATGCCTCCGAAGGAAACATCCGAACCACATTAAATCGCATGCTTCACTCCCAATCCACCCGGGATCTTTTATCCGATACGGTCATTACCACCCGCAATGGCCGCTACTGTCTGCCGGTGCGCGCCGAGTATAAGAGTCGCATCCGGGGCATGGTGCACGATCAGTCTTCCTCCGGTACTACCCTGTTTATTGAGCCGGAGTCCGTGGTAAATTTAAATAACCGCCTGAAAGAATTATCCCATGAGGAAAAGGACGAAATCTCCCGAATCCTGGCTGCTCTTTCCGAAAAAGTTGCAGAGCACGCCGAAGAACTTTCTTTGGATTTCTCCACCTTAAGCACATTGGATTTTATTTTTGCCAAAGGGAAATATGCCCTGGCGTTAAATGCCATGGCCCCCTCCTTTCACAAGGAGTTTTCTCTTCGTCTTAAGAAGGCAAGACACCCTCTTTTGGATCCAACAAAGGTGGTTCCCATTGACCTTCATCTGGGAAAAGACTTTGACACCCTAATCATTACCGGTCCCAACACCGGCGGCAAAACCGTCTCCTTAAAAACACTGGGGCTTTTTGCCTTAATGGCCCAGGCGGGACTTTTTCTGCCTGCTGCCGACGGCTGCGTTCTTCCTGTTTTCACGGGAGTCTTTGCAGACATCGGAGACGAGCAAAGCATTGAACAATCCTTAAGTACCTTCTCCGGTCATATGACCAACATTATCCGCATTTTAAAAGAGGTTCAAAACGCCAGCGAAAACGACCGGTTCTTAATTCTTTTTGATGAGCTTTGCTCCGGTACGGATCCCCTGGAAGGTGCAGCTCTTGCCACTTCCATTCTGGAGCACTTGCGGGGGAACAATACCCGCATTATGGCCACCACTCATTACAGTGAGTTAAAATCCTACGCCCTCTCTGCAGAAGGCGTGGAAAATGCCGCCTGCGAATTTGACGTGGATACCTTATCTCCCACCTACCGGCTCTTAATCGGCATTCCCGGCAAGAGTAACGCCTTTGCCATTTCCGAAAAACTGGGACTGCCCACCGACTTAATCGACTCCGCCAAGGAGCATCTGGATGCGGAACACGCCTCCTTCGAGGACATGGTCACCTCTCTGGAACAGCAAAAGGTTTCCCTGGAAAAAGAACGGGAAAAATTTCTCCGGGAGAAAAATTCCTTCGATGATAAAAAGGAAACCCTGCGAAAGCGGGAAGCGCGCCTGGAGGAGCAAAAAGATAAAATTCTTCGGGACGCCAATGAAAAAGCTTCCAACATCCTTCGGGATGCCAAGGAAAGCGCCGATGCCGCCATTCGCAACATCAATAAATACGGCACCGCCACTCCCGATATGTCCAAACTGGAAAAGCAACGTCAGAATCTGGGCAAGAAGTTAAACACCACCCGGGGCAAAGCCTCGGATTTAAACACCAAAAAAGCTCCGGAGCACAAGGCTCCGAAGCCTACAGAACTGCATCTTGGAGATCGGGTCAAGGTATTAAGCTTAAACCTTTCCGGTACTGTCCACACCCTTCCCGATGCCAAGGGCAATCTGGAAGTACAAATGGGCATTATGAGCTCCAAGGTAAAATTATCCGACGTAGTCCTGCTGCCGGATGAGGACGTTACCTTCGAAGGCAAGGCGGTCACCGGCAAATACGGCACCCGGAAAATGACTCCCGGCGCCGGTGTAAACGCCGGCAAGAAATCAAAGAAATCTTCCTCCCGGGTCACCGTCACCAACCATACCTCTGCCTCTGCTCACAGTGAAATCATGCTCCTGGGTATGACCTCCGACGAGGCCGTAGCCGCCCTGGATAAATACCTTGACGAAGCATACCGCACCGGCTATCCCAGCGTCCGCATCGTCCACGGCAAAGGCACCGGTGCCCTTCGAAAAGCCGTCCACAACTACCTTCGCACCCAGCCCCACGTGGAGGAATTCCACCTGGGAGAATTCGGGGAAGGCGACGCCGGCGTAACCATTGCAAGATTTCGGGAGTAGGTGGTTACCTCTCCCGAAGTTCTTTTACAATCGTTTCATATTCGTTTTCATCTATGTGATATTTTTTCTTAAGAATAATATATGCCGCCGTCAACACCAAGAGAGGAACAGCTACCATTCCAACCCTAAGCATAAATGTTTGCGTTGTCTCCACCTCAGCAATATATGCGTTTGCCTGAATCAATGCATCCTCACTTGTCAATATTCCTTTTCCCACTTCATTCTCAAGTCCTGAAACCTTTTGACTGATTGCATATATACCACTGAGTATTAAGGTAAGAGCCACCACTCCCTGATTCAGAGCCCCAGCTAATTTCACCGAAAAAGACCTGATTGCTGAAATCACACTGTCATGTCGCTCTCCAAATTTATATTCATCATACTCAATCGTATTATTCAACATAACAATTACCACCAAATTATAAAGTCCCTGGAAAAAGAAAATAAAAAATCCGATAACATTCAGCAAAATAATATTATTAGGAAGCACATAGCCAAAACCCAGAAGCATTAAATATCCAACCAACAATGCAACTATACAGATATTCAAAATGGTCCTCCGCTTAAATTTCCGTGCTATTGTGGAATACATGGCCTGGGAGAACAAAGTTCCCAAACCGTACATTACTGTAAATATAAAAATTAACGTGCCCCCTTCCGCATATCCAAACTCAAAATAAAAGAAATTCACCCCGAACAAAATCAACAGGTTTGTTCCCATATTAAACAAAAGTGATGCAATTCCCGCCGCAACAAGCTGATCGTTTCGTGCAAATATTTGAAACATCTTTTTCAATGTAACCGATTCTGACGTTTCTTGTCTCGGGCTCTCTGTCACTCCCAGATATGTAATTGTCTGAAAGAGAATAAACCCAAGCGCAACAACCATTGCCACTACCCGATACGCCGTAATTGCATTTCCTGCAATTACCGTTGGGACAATTCCCGCAACTGCAAACTGTCCAATACAAATAAATACACTCATAAGAGTCACCAGAGTATCACGAACCTTGGGATCACTGGACAAGGACGGAAGCATGCCCCAATATGAAATATCGTTCATGGTATACGTCATTCCCCAGGCCAAATAAAAAAACGAGAAAAATGCTACAAAAGCCCATCCCTGAGGACGCACAGAAAACAGAATCACAATGACGATTGAATTTAAAATTGCCCCTGTTAAAATCCAGGGTTTAAATTTCCCCCTTTTTAGATGACTGTTCTCAATAATCATTCCCATCAAAGGATCATTTATAGCATCCCAGATCATACACACAACAATGGCCGCTGAAATTGCAGCGTACTGCGCCACCGTAAGTTCCATTGTATATTGTATATAATTCATCAGGTACATGCTTACCAGGGCATATGCCGCATCTCTACCCGTTGCACCGATACAATACGACCATTTCGTCTTTCTTGAAATTCCTTCCATAACTATCCCCCCTATTCGTTGCTGACTTCCGGCCAGTCATTTACATCTCTGGACGGATATGTATCACTATATCTTTCCGTTCGATTCATCATTCTAAGATATGCCTCTGCAGAGTGATATGTTGCATCTATATTCACCCTGTCAGATCTGCTGGATAATTTTTCAAGCATATCTGGAATGAGACCGTAATGGGCAACGCCCCGATCACCATTAATATCGAACGTTCTATTACCCGTAACCTGACGTTGGAATTGAACCGTCTCAACTTGTTCGGAATATACACCCTCGTATAAAGCATTAAAACTTCCATCATCATAATTTACATTCGCATATACTCCCTCAAAATTATCAAAATTGGGAAGCATGCAAGCTCCGTTCACGTCACTTCCATATGGAATTCCAAGAATCAAATCATCAGAAGAATCTTCATTCTGATTATACCAAGTGGTAGGAACTTCATAAGGACCTCCGTATTTTTGATATTTTTCATTATCCAAAATTGCTGTCTGAGGCTCACCGCTTTCTGATAGTTCTATCATAAATTCCTGATAATCACTTACACACATTTGATGCTCATCCAAAGTCTCCCAAAGCATAGGAGAAATAACTCCCCCCAACTGAAGCACCTTTATCATTCGCGGAATATCCATCTGCTCCCATGCTTCATCTTCCGGATCATACATATCCAAAATACGGGTATGGGAGGCAATAATTCCCGGATATTTTTCTCCCCAGCATATATCCAAAACAGCATTAAAAGTTTTATCACTCATATGATCCACTTCAATAATAATCCGCCGATCAATCAATTGATGAATCAGCCACTCACCGGTTTTCGTTAATCCCACAGAATTTCCATGCCCCTGAGCATCTTCCGGAAGATTAGCCTTAGGCTGCTTATAATATACTCTGGGGTTGGAACTTACCTCCGGCTGATAATAATCTCCCGCTTTTAATTTGTTCATAACAGAAAATACTTCACCCTGATATAACTGGCATCCGCCGAAACCATTATTTAACGCGTGCACTGGAAATACACTCCGAACGCCCAACGCATAAAATTCATCCAATTGATTCGAAATGTTTTCAAGATGCGCATTCATTTCTTCTTCTGAAATATTTCCTGCTTCATATTCACCAATATAATCCGTATCACAGCCAAAGACTGTATCCATTTCCAATCCCAGAAATACTGCCATTTTACCCCGACTGATTACCTCTCTGGCTTCTGCGGAACTCTTTACTATCCGGAACCACCCTTCACCGGGTCCTCCACATTGTGCGTCAATATAATCCTGCATTTTATAGATGTTCTCAATCTGAAGCCGTGCTACCGTCATATCGTCAGTCGGTGCCCCTTTATAGGGGGGCAAAGTATTCATAATCTCTCCCAGAATTTCATTATTAACACACTGCTGTACAAACACTCTTTGCCCTGCAAGGTACGACCGTTCCAACCACTTGTAATATGTCTGCTGATGATTTGTCGAATAACTTGTGGGCCAATACGTAAAGTCCGGGTAGCCGTCTGTATTATGTCCGGTTTTCCCATCCACAACTGCTCCCCAAATATCCAATGTTCCACCATTACCATGCCATCCGGCACAGGAATTTAGTGCCTCTGTAATTCCATAGGGATGAAATGCATCCATTACAAAGGTAACCTGCCCCGACCCGAGATTATGATTAATATGTCCATGGGTATCCGCATATCCAATGATTTCTTCTCCGACTTCCGGAGTACTCATGGCGTTCGCTGCATCAACCATATTTCCATCCGTCCCGTATATATCTATACACGTATCTGCTTCCGGGTACGGATTATTTCCCTCGGCTTCTTCTATCTTAAAATAACAATCCTCCGTCACAGTATCCGACCACTTTAAAGATGTTCCTGTTATTTTGATATATTTATTTTTTAGAACAGAATACAACACATAATTTTCACCATCGTATGCTTCCAACTTCCAAAGCATACCGTCATTTCGATCTGTATTGCGTATAATTGCGTTAAACCAATTCACATTAAGCCACTTGCTATCTGCATCGTAAAAAATATAGATACCTAAATCCGCCGGTTTCATATAAAACACCATGGCATCCTCTGCGGTTTCTGCCTGAGCCTCATAACCTGCAGAATTAGCCAGCAAATATTGACCATTCTTTACAGATTTCAGCACAAAGTAATCATTGGCAAAAGAATAAATATCTCCGGAATTTTCCTGTTCCTCCGCATAATTATCTGCGGCATTCACAAACTGCCCATTTGAAAACATAACCGCCATAAGCAACACTAACGCTAATATTCTCTTTCCCCTTTTATGAAACTTCTTCATCCCCCTATTCTCCTTTCTTTCTTATTAATCTACTGATTCCCTTTATCGGATGTCCGTTCAACATGTCAAGAATTGCCCACATTGCATATTCCGGAAGCAAATCTTCCCCTGAATACACCATTGCAAAAAATGGCATTTCCCGAATTGTCGCCACCAGCATTTCCTCCTGTCCTTCTTCTTTTTTTCCCGCACCTTTTGCTATAGAATTTGCATATTTCAAAAGAAGTTTTCCGAGGAATGTATCCTTAATATCCTCCAGGGTATTTTCCGGAGTGTACGGCCGTGACACTTCATCTGATGGAATTTCCGCTCCATAGATCTTTTGAAACGCCTCCTCCGAAATATTCCAACCACCGGTGTTTCCTTTAAAACCATCTCGATTCCCTGTGAAAAAATACTCCGGATTTTCTTCCCGGTCTTTTACCTCTTCTCCATTTTCTCCGGATACAAAAATCTGTTCCTTAAATTGAATATCCTCAACAGAACTCCCCAGCATTACTTCATACTCTCCCGTATGAAGATAGTACCTGTGTAACCTGGGATTAAAATACTTAAGTTCAATCACCGGAACCAGGAACCGAACCTCTGACGACTCCCCGGGAGTTAAAAATACTTTCTTAAAATCACGAAGTTCTTTCGCCGGGAAGGCAACTGTCTCCGAACAAGCATGTGTAAAAAGAAAAACCGTCTCAGCCCCTGCCCTTGTACCGGTATTTCGAATGGTAACCGAAACCTTCAACGTTTCATTGCCGCAATAGTTATTCTTTTCAATGTGCATATTTTCATAGGAAAACTTGGTATAAGAGAGGCCGTAACCAAATGGATACCGCGGTCTTACATGGGATGTTTCATAATATCGGTACCCCACATAAATACTTTCCCGATATTCCACATTTTTTTGTCCTCCCGGGAAATAATGATAAGAAGGATTATTTTCTAAGTATTCTGGCCATGTTTCAGCTAATTTGCCACCTGGGCAAACCTCTCCGGATAAAATCCCGCTTAAGGCAGTTCCCATTCCTTCCCCGGCAAGATACATTAATAAAATTCCCGAGACCTTTTCTTCCCAGGGGATTTCCATCGGTGCCCCCCCCAGCAAAACAACCACAAGATTTGATGCGGTGCCGGCCAATTCATCAATCAAAGCATTCTGTTCTTCCGGAAGTTTCATATCCTTACGATCAAATCCCTCGGACTCATACCCCTCCGGTAAACCGGCAAACACAATAACCTGATCATACTGCTCTGCCTCATGAACCGCCCTCCGACGCAAAATTTCCTGCGTCTTTTCGTCCGTTTTTAAAATCTCGTATCCCTTAACATAGGAGAAATTCCATTCGTCTTTTTCAATGATTTCCAATGGTTTGTCTACCTGATTGGGATGAATCTTAGAGCTTCCTGCCCCTTGGATGCGCGGATACTCAGCAAGTTCTCCGACAACCAAAGTCTTCATCTTCTTATCAAGAGGCAAAAGCCCCCTGCTGTTTTTCAATAACACCGCCGATTGCTCCGCAGCTTTCACCGCTAATGCATGATGATCCGCCCGATTATATTTATAATCTGTTTCTGCGTTTTTTTGATATTTTTCAATGAATTTAACATTTTCCTCTATCAAAGCGTCTACATCATCCGGTGAAAGAATTTTCTTTTGTACTGCCACGGAAACTTTCCGATCATTTAAGCCTTTATTTCCCGGCATTTCTATATTCATACCGGCTTTGACTCCCTGCACTCTATCATGAACAGCTCCCCAATCCGATACAACAATTCCCTGATACCCCCATGTATCCCGCAATACCTCTTTTAGCAGGAAATCATTTTCACTGTTATAAACACCATTTAGTCGATTATAAGAACACATCACCGTTGCCGGCTTGGATTTTTGCAAAGCAATCTCAAACGACTTAAGATACACCTCCCACAAAGCTCTTTCGTCCACAATTGCATTTATTGTCATACGCCTTTTTTCTTGATTATTAACTGCGAAATGTTTGAGAGATGTTCCCGTTCCAGTAGACTCGGCTCCATTAATCCAGGCTGCTCCCAATTCTCCGGATACCACAGGATCTTCACTAAAATATTCAAAATTACGCCCACACAAAGGGCTCCTTTTTTGGCTAATTCCGGGACCCAAAATAACAGAAACCCCTACCTCTCTGCACTCCTCCCCAATCGCTTTACCAACCTCAAAAAGAAGATTTCGATCAAAGCTACATGCTAATAATGAGGCTGTAGGAAAACAGGTTGCAGGTTCACTCTCTCCTACTCCCAGATTATCTGTAAATCCAATCTGTTTGCGAAGTCCATGAGGTCCGTCGGAAAACATAATAGACGGCAATTTCCCCACGATTTCTTTTGTATCCCAGCATGTTTCTCCGGATAATAAATTAATTTTTTCTTCGAATGTAAGATTTGCCATAGATATCCCCCTTTTGTTCATTGTATTTTCCTGTAGCAAAAACATATATCAAATTCGTATGTTTTATTATATTTTTTCTTGATTATTTTTCAGCAAGATCTTACTATGATTTTGGCGGAGAATATACCTTATATCATTACACGAGGGAAATCATGAAAAAAGATCAACATGCAACTTCAGAACTATTCGAGAACAAAGAAAATGCTTTTTTTCACACACCTTATTGCGAGGAACTAGCTCTCTTAAATTGTGTAAAAGAAGGAAACGTTAAGAAGTTAGAGCGAACCTATCGAACCCTTCCTGATATTGTCTACGGAAACATGGCTACCGATCCCCTTAAACAACTTTTTTACGGAAGCATCGCCAATACAACTTTGGTAACACGTTTTGCTATAGAAGGTGGATTAGACGAAGAAACCGCCTTTTCCCTTAGTGATTTTTATATAAAAAAAATGGAAAAAACTGCCTCTCTGGAAGCGCTGCAGAAATTGAACGAAGAAATGGCCATTGAATTTACGCAATACGTTCATTGCGCAAATAAAGAATTCAGTAATTTTTCAACTCCCATAAGGAAATGTATTACCTATCTTGAAATACATAATCACGAGAACATAACCCTTGAGCAAATGGCTAAAGTTATTAATCTGTCTCCCAAATACTTATCCGTATTGTTCTCTCAGGAAACCGGCATTTCCTTTCATACCTATCAAACCGGTAAAAAAATCGAGGAAGCTCAAACGTTGCTAAAGCACTCTTCCATGACTTACTCAGAAATTGCAGAAGTTTTAGGATTTTCTTCCCAAAGTCATTTTTGCTCTGTATTTAAAAAGCACACCGGCACAACACCTGCGCGCTATCGTAAATACAACTAAAATCAATTAAAACAAAAAACCCACCGTCAGGAACAACTGTCCCAACAGGTATGTCTCCATGATCCCCACCTTGGTTTTTTTACAGAAGACCGAAAATGCCAGAATGGTGTCCGACAGCACAAAAAGGATGGATCCAATAAACCCTGCTGCCGCGAAGGTCTTTCCGGCGCCCCAGGCGAACCGCAAAAACATTACAAAACTCATCAACAGAATTGCCAGCATATAAAGCCATACGGCTCCTTTTAGTTTTTGATCAACGTCTTTCATTAACCGGGGCATAATAACGGCTGCGTACGCCGCATATAAAATCAGCACAATCAGGGCTCCGGGAATACACCGGTCAGCCGTCCGCGTTATATCCAGCACCCCGGCAAGAATGTACAACACATGTCCCACCAGAAAGCATCCCAACCCCGCTGCAAAATATTTCTCGGAAAGCATTAGAAACGTATCCCCTCCGCATCCGCATATCAGGGCAAAAAACACCAGCCATCCTTCCGCCTTGCTTGCCCCCGGAAATCCGTAAGACATACCGCATAAAATGAAAAATACAGCCAGAAGGGGCATAAGAGCCGGTTTTAATATCCGGCTTTTTTCCCGCTCTGCCTGTATACAATCAATAATTCCCAGTACCACAAAAAGCACCAGACAAATCAATGCAATAAAACTCATACATCCCCCTCTTGTATTTTTGTCCGACCTGCATCACATACAAAACCCTTAGTCTGCGTCCTGAGCCTTCCGGTCCGGACATCCTAAGGACAGCCACTTTAAGTACGCATTCATAAACGCATCCAAATCCCCGTCCATGACGGCAGACACATTTCCGGTTTCCTCTCCGGTACGAAGATCCTTTACCATGGTATATGGCTGCATGACATAGGAACGGATCTGACTTCCCCAGCCAATTTCGCTTTGCTCTCCACGAATCCCTGCGGCACGTTTTTTCTCTTCTTCCTGTTTTAAAAGATACAGCTTGGCTTTTAACATCTGCATGGCTTTATCTTTATTCATGTGCTGCGACCGCTCATTCTGACACTGCACCACAATGCCTGTGGGGAAGTGGGTAATACGAATAGCGGAAGAAGTTTTATTAATGTGCTGACCACCGGCGCCGCTGGAACGATAGGTATCAATTCGGATATCGTCATCTTTTACTTCAATATCCGGCACATCCTCCAGCTCCGGCATAACATCACAGGATGCAAAGGAAGTCTGACGCTTTCCGGCCGCATTAAAGGGTGAAATTCGCACCAGACGATGCACGCCGTGCTCACTCTTTAAATAACCGTATGCATTTTCACCGGTGACCTGAAAGGTTACAGACTTAATACCTGCCTCGTCTCCTTCCAGAAGGTCCAGTACCTCCACCCCGAATCCCCGGGACTCTGCCCAGCGGGTATACATACGGTACAGCATAGACACCCAGTCACAGGCCTCCGTACCGCCGGCGCCGGAATGAAGAGTCACAATGGCATTATTACTGTCATACTCCTCTGATAAAAGGGTTTTCATCCGAATGGCATCAAAGGTCTTTTTAAACTCGTCAAAGGCTCCCTGTGCCTCCGCAAGCATATCCGGATCGTCACCCTCCAATTCCTGGGACAATTCAATGTATGCCTCCACATCTGCATACTGTTCTTCCAGGCTTTTATAGGTAGTCAGGTCATCCTTCATGCTTTTTAATTCCTGAGTCTTCTTGGAAGAACTCTGTGGATCGTTCCAAAAATCCGGAGCTTCCATTTCTTTTTCCAGCTCCGCGATACGATGTTCCTTAGCCGTTAAATTAAGAGATGCCTTTACTTCCTCCAAAGGCTCCCGGAATGATAATAATTCCTGTTTCATCTGATCAAATTCGACTATGGTTCTCACCTCTTTCTATTACTCTGCCGTAAGCAACTCATAGGCTGCCTTGATCTGGTTGTCCAGCATATAATCGTCAAAGGTATAATCGTCTGTATCCGTGGCGGCAATGCGCGTCTTATCCTCCTCGGATCCTAAAAATTCATATTCCAGTTCCACATCCGGATCAATACCGGTACCCTGAATATTTTCTCCGCTGGGAGTAAAGTACTCCATGGTGGTCAGCTTAATCATGCTGCCGTCCGTAAGAGGCACCGTAGACTGAACCACACCCTTACCATAGGAAGTGGTTCCGATTAAGGTACCGTAATCATAATCCCGGATAGCTCCTGCGAAAATCTCCGAAGCGGAAGCGGAATTTTCATTAATCAAAACCACCGTCTCATAGTCAAGGCAATCTGCATCGGATGTATACTCGGTACGGTTGCCTTCCTTATCCTCCATATAGAGGGTCACACCTTCTGGTAAAATAATATCCAGAATGTCCGTTACGGAAGTCACCAGTCCGCCGGGATTATCTCTTAAATCATAAATCACGGAGGTCATTCCCTGCTCACTTAAAGCTGCAATGGCCTCTTCAAACTCCTCCGTGGTACCTTCCGTAAATTCGGAAATATAAATGTATCCCACAGAATCAGAAAGCATGGTATACCGAACGGAAGGAACCTGAATTTCCGCACGTTCCACCTCCACGGTATTTTCCTCACCGTCCCGCTCATACACAATGGACACGGTGGTTCCCGTCTCGCCCCGGACACAGTTTACAAAATCCGTAAGTTCCATGTCGGCTGCAATATTTCCGTCCGCGGAAATAATCACGTCACCCTTCTGAAGGCCTGCTGCCTGTGCAGGAGAATCATCATAAACAAAGGATATGCTTACTACCCCGGTATCCGCATCCTTGGTAAGCCCTGCACCAATTCCGGCGTAGGTTCCCGTAATACTTTCCTCCAAAGCCTCTGTCTCCTCGGCGGTGTAATAAGCCGTATAGGGATCATCCAGCGCCTCTAAAAGGCCGGCATACAATCCTTCCCGTAAATCCTCCGTATCCACATCCTGATAGTAATATTCCTCAATGATCTGCTCAATAAGAGAAATCTTTAAAGCCGTGGTGGTGCTTAAAAGAGAGGACTTATTCACGTTAAAATAAATAATCCCGCCAAGAATCGTAATGCATAAAATCACTGCAATGGTTCCTAAAATCCCCCGGCGCAGTCCCTTTCGGAACATTTTCTTTTCCTGTTCCTTCTTGGCATTCTGTGCTGCCATCTCGGGATATGAATTTGTACTTTGGCCATTCATATTCTGGTACGAATTCGCATCTTGCATCTGTCCATATTCCTGCTGAGCACTACTCTGAACGGATTCTTCCGAATGATTTTCCTGTTGGGTATAGTTCTGGTCCATGTAAAATACCTTTCCTTCCACCCCTCCGATTGCTGCAATTACGTTACTGTGATTTTTCTATTAGTTGATCCGGAATTTAAAACTTGCCACGCATCCCGGGGACATTCTTCCGGGATCCTTAGCTCGAGGAGTTGCTTATCTTATGTGAGACCCCTCCGAGGGACGAGGCGCCAGGACGGCGCCGCGAGGCAGGGAAGGGCACGGGGGG
>Ga0181612_122044_pt1 | contig 15613 bp, 10 predicted proteins | sample HoacroProtozoa21_FD_119630 | JGI IMG/M metagenome (GOLD analysis project Ga0181612, IMG submission 119630) | Hoatzin crop microbial communities from Cojedes, Venezuel. Combined Assembly of Gp0051906, Gp0051904, Gp0051908 | reverse complement strand
TTGGTTTTTTTTTAAAATAAAAAGTTTTTTTCCTTTTTTTTTTTTTTTGATTTGTGAAAAGACTTTAATTTTTTTTTTTTTTTTTTTTTTTTTTTTTTTTAGTTTCCATAGGGATTTAAAGAAAAAAAACAATTTTAAAAAGATCAAAATTGGTTTTCCTCTCTGGTCTGATATGGTCTCCCATTATTTTATCCCATGAAAGCATTTAAGAACTTAATGAGAACTTTCCTCTTCTCCTGAGTTATTTCTCTTCTAATCTGACTATGATGATTTGTCTGGTACATCTGATGCAAAACAGAAGAGCATTTATATTATCTAACACTAAACCAACTGAACAAACACATGCTCTACAATGCTAAATGGGAGCTGTTCGCTGCATAGATCCCCCTGTCACCCCTTTTGGGGGAATAGTTGAGTAATTTCATATGTGAACACCATATAAATTCAGGTTGAAAGGTGCTGCCTGATGAAATTTCCCTGGCTAGCCTCACTCCCATTCCTCTGCTGAAACATATAGTTTTGCTCTGTAAAGACTATTTATTTAATTTTTGCAAATAACTGTACTGCTGTAAAAAGCTACATGTAGGGAAGATAAAAGTTTGCAAACTAGTGCTCAAAGGAAATGACATACAAACCTTGTTGTTTGAGTCTACAAAAATGAGTAGGTTTAAAACCTACAGAAGGGAAGGAGTGCTGGGAGAACTTGCACAAATAGCATCTTTTTTTGATGTTTTGTTTCATCATGAGAAGTATTACATTGGATCTTAAGCACTTCAGTCTGGCTGGGGCCCCATCCAACAGAGGCCATACATGTATGCAGAAAAAGATAGTCCCTGAACTCCTACACTCACATTCTTAAGTTTCAAGTGAACTGATCAATGTTCTCTCTCTGCTGCAGGCAAAGCAGGCAAATAATGACATCAAAACAAGCACATTTTTTAGAATTCTAGGTTAATTACATTTTAGGCAAATAACAACATAAAACAGACAAAGTAATCTTTGACACAGTCCCATGCTGCTTCTGTTCTATGCAGCCCTCCTCATCACTGATGCCTATATACTGTTTAGTACCATTCCCACATAGGCTTCCTGTCCTCAAGTTTTGCATTCAAATTGTTGGTGAATTTGCTGAATACAACAAGGGAAAATTTCCTACTACTGTAGCTTGTGGACCTGATACTATCTTGGAACAGATGATCCAGTAAACAAAACCACCTCATACAACAGATACGCATCCTATTCAAATTAAATCTCTCTGTGGAGAGTCAGGAGTGCAAAAGAACACCGATCTGCAAAAATGTTAGTCATGAGGCTTTGTGCTGTTTCTCACCCAGGGCTGAGGTTCATCCATCCATGCCGTGCAGAAAATCCTAGCAGTGCCAGAACCACCACACCTTTTGAAGATTAATAAATAATCCAGAAGAGAGGGTGAACAGAAAGCTTGTAGTTTTTTCTTGAGTTCCTTAACAAATTGTAAATGCAAGTAGCTCTCAGAACACAAAATTTTTGGCATCTATTAGTCTGCTAGTGTATTTTATGCCTCTAAAACATTTTCTTTCTCTGAAACAAAAATAGGTAAAGATTAAGTTAGATCTTTTTAATACATAAGCTGTATTGTTAATATTCAACTTTAATATTATTCAGAACAGTTTACTACCAAGAGAGACTTAATCCTTTAATGAAATAATCTATATTTCAATATAACCTTTAACTCACACATAACAGCAATTACTGTAATTAGCAATTAGTTTTCCAAAGGCTCCAAATTGTTTAGTATTTCACTCTTGCTTTCATCATTTAATGATTTACAGTAATGAGCTGGAACATCAGTATTTTGTACTGAAATGGCCAAAATAGTTGTCTAGACATCATTGCCCTCATGTGACAGATCTCAGATGTTTTTGTGAGAAGTTAGCCAAAAGCAATAGACAATGCCATCACTTCTGTTTCATTTTTACTGAAAAACAACAAAGTGACCGTGATGACTTGTAGTCAGAGTCTCAGTAGCTTTTGAAGGACTATTACTTTGCTGAGATTCTGCCCTTTGTTTAAGTTTTGTTTGACAAATGCTTTATAAATGAGCAGAAGAGGTGGTTTATGTTTCATTAATGAGGCTGATAGTGGTTAATTACTGAAGTTACGTAAACAATCCAATACCAGATCAAGCCAAACGGGTCAGTTATGTAGAGAAGATCCAGCTGGAGAAGATATGATTTCCTTTAACTATTCAAATACCAAATAAGTTACAGAGATCTAGAATCCCTAGTTCAGATGAACAAAGAATTCTGCTTAGCTTGAAAATGAATTCTCTCAACAGATATCGATCTAGGGAAGCTCTTTCTTGATCTGCAGTTTCAGCACTCATCAAATTCTTAGGCCTAACTGCATAAAGACAGACATTCTACGGAGATTAGACTGCAGGGAAGCTCACAGTTCACACTAATGATGGAAATGAGGCTGCAAAAGCGGTGCAACACAAGGTGTTCAAGTCAGACCAGTGTCATCAGATCTGATTGTTTTGTACTGAAAACATGTGTCCCTTCTCCACTTCAGTGGCACTTTTAGGTTTTGACTCATGACATGAAATTGTTCAGCTAATATTTCCAGGTCATATCTATAGGTGACATTTTGTTTACTGACTTCTAATACAGCATGTTTGAAGTATATGATTATTTCCTTTGCCATGAAAGTAGCACTAGGCGTGTTACTGATCAGAAACTTTATCAGTGTTTTACAGAATTGACACATGAGGAAAAATAACAGAAGATAGAGCTGGAAGACATCTCAAAAATCCTTCCTCCTCCTTTACATATCAAAATAACTTAGAGAGAACAATTCTTAAATTCTACCAGGTGCCCCAAACTGATCTTCAAAGCATCCACTGATGAAGATTGTACAGGTGACTTATTCCAGTGCTATTTTTACTACTGTAATTGCTTTCTCTAGTATTTAAATTTAAAACTTCCTTACTCCTAAATAAGCTTTTTATTTCTTGATTCTTTACAAGCATGGAAAACAGTTTATTTTCCACTTCTTTGCAGAAGTTCTTTATGTGACTCAAGTGGTCTCTCAGGTCTCCCATTTTTCTTGTCACAGTAAGCTTTGAATAGGAGAAGTGATCTGTTAAAACAGTGTAAATATATGTACCATAGACCAGTCACCTGGTCTGAATCACTCTATGACTATGCAAAATAGTTTTATTACCACAGCTACGAAGATACGTATTTCTTTTAGAAATTGAATTTACTCTGAATCCACTTGGGTTTACAACCCTGAATAGAATGGGGATTAGATACCTTCTAAAAACCTGGGCTTCACACTTGGGTTTCCCAGAGTCAGTCGGCCTTAAATACCCAAGTCCCATAGGTACATTTGAACAGCTTACCTGTAAGGTATCTTCTATCAGAAAAAGTACTAAAAAAAATCAGTAATATTTAAAAGCTAAAGGCAATATTTCACAAGTCTGCTTGTTTTTCCAACTTTCATGAAAAAGCCAATGGCATACGTGAAAGAGATGCTGCTATGAAAAAAAATATTCATTCTAACAATTGTAAATTCTTCATTTTTACCACTGAAGTTTTTTTGACATCTTTGTAAGTTGCTGTATAAGGCTGCTTTTACTGGAAAGACAGATGCTGATCATAATTAAATGTACAAGTTCATTATCTTTGTCTCTACTGCATAATCTATGCATTCCAGCCCTCTGTCATCACACATTATCAATGCAGAGCACTTGAAAGCTCAGAAAAACCCACAAGATGATCAAATATTATCTGTGAGTCAATCTTTTTTGTTCTTGAAAGCCAGACTCAAAGACTAAGAGATTCTTACATGTTGCCACACTACATGGAAATAAGTAGCATACTCTTCTCTGGAGCCTACGGTATACAAATATGACTCCCGTTTGCAGGGTGATGTCTGCTTGCTGTGTATTATGCCACAGATCCGTGAAAACCTATTGTCCCTAAAGACCATTTTAACTGACTTTGCAGTAAGATAACCAACAGGAAATTAGTTTTTCCCTTTGCCATCTAATTCCATGAAGTATACAATAGAACCATTTTTTCCTCAGGTAAATCAAGATTTGCTCTTACACAGAAGAAAAGTGACCTCATTCTGGAGTTAATATGTTTGCAACCTGCAGTGCATCATGTTACGGAGCAAGTGTAATGAGAGGGTACTTAACAAGAAAATGACCTATCCAAAAAATCACATCTTGTATCTAGGAAATTATGAAAACCGTACATTGTAATGATTAACTTATTATAAAGTATTAATAATGGAAATACTTGGTTTTTTTAAGAACGAGTTTTGCAAAATTAGTAGCAACAAAAGTTGCTAACAATCATTTTCTGTTATGGGCGCATACGTGAACCCTGTCTGTGCTGCATCAACACAAGTATGTCAGAATTAGAACAGGGAGAACAAGGTAAGTGTTCCGTGTTTGGAGATAGTGGCCTAATCAAGTGTTTCCAAATTCGATTATTATGTCATATTGAGATATCTCAAAATAATACTATGGCAATATTTTCTCTGCCCAGGAAATTAACATTATCCATTAACACTTGGACAAGCAATCAAAATGGGAGAATTTTAAATTCTAGTAAAGAAAGCAGAATATTTAGTAATTAGACGGGGAGAACTCTGGGAAACAGTGACGTGAGGGTCCCCATGACCTCTGTCCCTGATGACCCAGTTATTATTTGATTTATGTGGACTTGCAGCTGCCCTTGCTTCGACCCCTGAAAAAGCTGTGTGGGAAGTTTGCATCTCAGAGCCATAGCATTGCTCTGTGGAGTGTCTGGAGCCTAGTGTATGCACAGAAACTGATAAATAGGGAAAAGGCCCAGTTTGCTCCAGCTGGGCTCAGAGCTAGGATCAGCAGTACAGCCCAGTAGACTCAACTCTGGAAGCAAGAAACACTCTGGAACTACTGTAAGTATTTAATTTTCTTCTCTGAATGCTCTGCGATTATAAATTGTTGCTCTAGTTGTAAGTCAGTTTGCTATGTGAAAATATTTAATGCATTGGGCTTTTTTCTTTTTACTTTTTTTTTTCCTTTCTTTTCAAATGGCCGACTAAATGAAAATAGAAAACATGCACTTTTAAATTTGCCATCCTACTGCCAAGAATTTGTTCCAACAGTACTTCATTTGACTTACAGAGTAAAGTAAAAGAACTTTTAAATTCAATTATTTCTTTCCCTTCCCCAAAGTACCTGGAAAACTGTAAGTTTCAAACAACCTCTAACTTCCTGTTTTACAATGTATAAAAATTATACCTTTGAAATAATTATTCATGGAGTAACAATTTCAAAGGAATAATTCAAGTTAATTGTAAGACAGTCTATTAGTGAAATCAGCCAATTCCTGTTATGCTTATTATATGACAACAAAGGAACACATTAAATGAGAAGTGGAATTTCTTCAAAGAGTAGCTTTGGGGAGCTTTTTGGCACATTAAAACTGGGAGAAACAGATAAAACCTTAATAATACATGTAAGCTGCATATAGGATCAATCAAGTGGTGCTACAACTTCCCCTGCAAAATTATTCTTTAATCACAGTAATCAAGGATTACTGAATTGCTTGAGTGAAACTGAATATATCACCTGGCATCACATATAGTTGCCACCGATTGTGCTAATTTAATTTTTTTTTCAGGTTTTGGTTTAAATTTCACAGATTAAAAATTAAAAAGGAAAGTACAGTGATTAACACTGAGATTGAAATGTGCTATCTAGTTCCACTACATGATCATTAACATGCCACAAGGTGTGTTAAATAAATGTTTAATACCTTCAGCTTGAGTTCCTAAAATTCCCTGTAAACAAGATACTTCCCTATGACTCAACTGTCAAAATATTTATGATAGCAGTTAAAGTACTGTCAATACATACCTCTTAAAGAGCTCCCTGGAGCATACTAAGAAGTATGTTTTGCATCTTAATAAATTTAAGAATATAAGTTGATGATATGTTACTTTATGACATGGTATTTTATAGCAATAAAAATGATAAAACCAACATCTTTCACCATAAATAACAAGAAATGTATGTACAGTATGTATTCTAGTCTGAACATGTACATTCTGTTAAGTGCCTGGTTTGTGATTCTACTTTACTTCTATCAATTAATGGCTTTTTTTTTTTTCCTTTAATGGCTCCTATCTTTGATAAACTGAAAAGTCTTTCAATTAGGACTAATAACTAAATGTTGCTGAATTTCTGTATTAGATAGATAACCAACCCCTTGAATCAACACACATTCCAGTTTATACTGAACGTTATTAGTGCAGAAGACTGATTACTGTCAAAAGTAAGCCTCTAAAAGTGCAACATTTTCAAAGGTGCTTAAGCAACCTAGAGTATAGGTCACATCTTCTTCTGAAAAAATAAAAATCTTCCACTTGCACATGCTTTTAAAATTTAAAAAAAGCGGACAAACAACACCCCCCCCCCCCCAAAAAATGATCAGGATTTTCACATGAGAAAATATCCAGCAGAAATAGCACCTCAGAAGTAACTGAGAAGAAGCAAAAGCAGGCAACACCATGTGCCTTTATCCAGACAACATTTTCTTTCAGGTCAGTATGTCTGACTAAAGACTGAAGATTTTCATCCTAACTGTGTTACTGCTTGTGATTCTACAAAACAAGTTATTAAAAAATTAATCTTCTTTTGTTTTTAGTTATTTCCAATTTTTAGGCTGACCTTTATGCATAATCTCTGGGAATAGTTTTTTCTTCCTTTTCAAAGCACACATACACAGAAATGTATAGATATATTTTGAGTACACGTAAAAGAGAAAAATGGGCACAAAATATTTTGGTTTGGGAATGGCATAACTGTAACTGCCCAAAACATCCAAAGCGCTTACTCCAGTCTTATTTCAACTTTGTCCAAATTACTGTGTTTTAAAAATTATGATTGGGCATGTATGCTACATTCTGTCAAGGATTCCACAGTTTAACAGTGTGTAGCTAAGCTTTGTGTGCATGCAGAATTTACTTGCCTGCAATGAATGCATGTGTGGGCTGAAGAAGTGTCCTTTAGGTCATGGTTCACTCCCAGTGAGGAGTGAGAGATTAGGGATGGCGACTGAACTTTTAAGAGACTAGCATATAATGCGTCATGAAATTTCAGCAACTCTGAAAGTTTGGAGGAGGCTTCCCTACTGCTGACTGACTCATATATGAAAGGTGAAGCAAAAGTTGCATGACTACGACAGTCAATCTTAGAAATAATCAAAAATTCCTTGTCCTAGAAAATTAAGTTCCTTCCTTACATATCTTATTCTGTTCTTTATATTTTTTGTTTTAAAAAGCCCAGTGCTATTTTATAGCAGAAGAACAAGCTTGCTAACGCTAAATTCTCAGGTGTCAGAAAATGAAACAGTTAATATTCATGCACAGGCATGACCATTAAGTCTCATTTCAAGACAGTACAGCATTCCTCAAATAACCACTGGATTTACTATTAATAGTGTTATTCTCTTAATTTAAAGAGTTTCAATTTACAAAGTCTCATTCTAAGCTGGGAATTCTGTGGTTGCAACTGATAACTTTTATATGCTATAAAAATCAGTAAGACGGGCTAAATCCTCAAATCCCTTATACAATACCTAAATTGAGAAAACTTTGCCTAATGAAAGTCTGCTTCCAAGATTTAGATTGTTTAATGAACGAACCACCTTGCATTTGGTAATATGTACTTCAAACTCAAATATAAGATTTTTATCAGACTGGAAGACTGTAATTTTATTTTAACTTCTATTCTTTTACTATTTTTATTTAAAGGAACTACTAGAATCCAGAAATACATTTCTTCAGCAAATACACATTTTTGGAGAAAAACATGGACTTTGCCTAGGCCAAATTGATCTAACTGATAAGGACTTCATGATTCAGTGAGTCATTTCTCTTTCAAACAAATATTTACTAGCAGAGATAACAAAAAAAAATCAGCATTCCAGCCTCACTGCATCTTTTCACCTTCTGCAAACAACACAAAGAGAAAGTGTTCAGTTCCAAAGATATGTCCAGTTTTGGAGGAAGGAATGTGTGTCTTTCAAGACATGACTTCAACTCAGATTCTCTGAAATGATATATTAATTTTCTCAGCTGTAGCTAGGTATAGGTATTGCACAGAACCCAACATGTGAATCCTTCAAGGAAGATCTTTAAACCCCATTTGGTGTAAATTCTGCAAGAGGCATATACAGAGAATCCTGCTGCACACGTAGGAGTTTGATTTTCTGTAGTTTCCAAATACTTACCTACCTTTTTCATCTTTTCTGTCTTTCCTGTCTGCTCAGGGAAAGCCTAATAGTCTGGCAAATTGTCTTGTAAAGTCCTTATTTAATGGACATGAGATACAACATACTTTTAACCAGTGACGCTTTCACACATTTCACACATGCAGAGGGACAAGGGAGCAAGGAAAATATTTTTTCTACTTTCTTCTCTAATGGCTACTCCATTACCACTTAATCGCTAAGCAATACCCGAGAATGTCTGTACACGCACGTAAACTCAAACACAGCTGATGCTAGTGTCCATACAGACATTCTCTTTTTTTTCTAAAACTCTTATAAAAATTTTTAGAACACTCTTTTTCAGAACCTCTCTATAAAGTGAAATTACTGAAAAATAAGACAAGTTTTGAAAAAGCACAATAGCTATTCTGCACCATTTGTGTCACTGTCAGCTCTCAGTACACTTTGTAACGGTGAACATCAAAGCATCCAACCAGGAGTCCAGGCTCCTTCAATAATCAAGGGACAGAGAAAAGCTCTCTAGAGGGCAATACATCCTGTATGAGATTGATTTTTTTGGTCTTCATGGGATGCTTTGTACTCTTAAAGGAACAGAGGCTCTTAAATTTGGAACCTAATGTAAATTAGGCAGTGCTTAATTGGGGCAAAGCTGACTTTTACTGCATAAAAGAGTATATACATGGGGAAGAAGAGATATTCTATGCTGGCCTTTCTAGGCTATTTTCCTGTATTTACTTGCTTCAGATTTCCATAATAAGTGAATGAAGCAAATTCACTAAAAGCCCATCTTTGTGCAGAAACAGATCATCCACCACATCCACATTAGTGCAAATGTCCTAACTCATCCTGAAAGCAATTTTTTTCTATCCATTGAAGCTCCTTTTAATCTCTTCCTGAACTAGAGAATTTACCAATAATTAGTCTGATTCCGCTACATGGTTTTGTGTAAAATTAGGAGCAAAACAGTTCTAAATATAACTTGGAAATCTAGGAATGGACACTATCCTGAATCTGTACTGTCAGGACAATCAAATGTTTTGCAACCTCATTACGAGTGTTATGTGACCACACAAAGCTCTGATTTTCTTAAGATCTGCAAACTGTTTCATATTCTGCAGTTTTCTGGTTTTAGCTCTGTAGCTAAACCTACCCAGCAATTCTTTCTCACATGATGTTTCTCTTACTTTTCCATTTCTCTAGGTTGCCTTCTTAAAAGTCTATCGCACAGCAAAGTGAATGAAACAGTGCAGCTGGGAGCAGAATATGGCAAATACATTTGTCGCTGTATCTGATGGGTATTGCCTTCCTGAGCCCATACAATATTATGGTGAGTAAAGCAAAATTTATATTATTATGAAAAAGCAGTACAGTAAAATCAGTATCTGTGGAAATTCCCCTTATTTTCTTTGTTTGTGTTTATCTCTGCAAGCTTTTAGAAATTACACATTTGACTATCACACCCATACTGAAAGAGTATTGAAATATACTAGCATGTGCTTATACAGACTTTTGTACACAGTGTAATTATGCTGACTGATCATTTCGTATAAACATTACTGGTGCTGTCTCCCTTTGACTTGCATGAAGAAAATACAGGTTTTGTTACAGTATTCCAGATACATTGTAGACAGACAATGGTTATTCTATACTTTATAGAACTATAATTGCAGTAACTAATTTGATTCTGGATGGGTAAAAGTAGGATCCAAAGCCCATTAAAAATAGAGACCTATAAACTGCTTAAAAAAAAATTTTCCAATTTGTTTTTACGGAGATTTGAACAATCCCAAAAGAAGAATGAAACATGATGCATGTTGCACAAGCTTTCTTCAGTACAGCTGTTTACAGTTAAGGGGGGGCTGGATAAAATTAAAACTCTACAGACAGAAAGGCAGGAAGAAGGTCTATTCATAATTCTGTACATGTATTTTGCTAAAATGAAATTTCTTAGCTGTAAAGGATTATATATTGAAAAACACTAAATAAAGCAAGCCTCTGCTTTTTACTGTACTGACTTTCAACTTTAAGACTCCAGTCACAGTAATTTTCACCACTCTATAATTTCTGGACCATCTTCCTCAGGCCCTTGTTGTGCGACATTTTTGAAATTATGCCTGAAATACAGATCAATAACAAACATTTTGCTCATTAACAAATTCACTTACTTATGGGAACATATTCTTCTGTAATGGGGACAACTAATAAAAATAACCTTTAAGTGTAAAATCAAAAGGTAACTATATCATCATTTGGCAAGTGATACTCAATTATGTACTAACAAGAATCCAGTGGTACCCATATGACATTGTCCAAAACGTTACCGAGCTATTTTCACTACATCTAAGGTTTTACTTAAAACCATTACAGGTAGCACATTTAAAAAGAACGTGTCAGATTGCCCTTCTGAAAATGCGTTCCTCTAATATTTATGATTAAACACTTAATCTACAAAATATTTAAAAACTTTCAAGTAGCTGGTGTTGACATATTCTTCAGGTTTTGATTTAATTTTCAATCCCTTGTGTATCTAGATGTTTTACCGGAGCACATCAACTATCAGCTGCAAGACACCGATTTTCAGACTGTGCCTTACTGCCAGTACTCAACAGTTCAAATTCCTCCTCCAGTTTTACAGTCACCACCTTCTCAGTGCCCATACAGCACATATGGCCTGGACTCTCAGTACAGCGATGGCCAGTGTATTGTCAGCAGCTGTGAATTAAGCAAACCCCCTTTCATGGCTCCCCACATTGATGACGGTGGATACCAAGGACTAAAACGGCCAAGATTAAACCACTCTTCTTTGAGACTGAAGGGACAGGAGGAGCTGTGTGTTGTGTGTGGTGACAAGGCCTCAGGCTATCACTACAATGCACTTACCTGCGAAGGCTGTAAAGGTAAGGGAACAGGATAATCTGTATCTCACCCAGGAATGTGGCCCCAGATAGCTCAACATAATGTTCCACATCCGTGATTTAAGCAAACAGATTTAATTATTTTTTAACTTGATGTTTCTACAGAGGATTGTAATTTATCTAAGGAACGCTTTATCTAACACACTTACTCCATGTTCATATTTTTATAACGTTTTTTGAAGAAATGCTTTCACAGCGTGTATTTAATATGAGCATTTCATGCAACTGATTTTTGCATTATTTATTCACTAGAATAGTGTCCATTTAAGCAGGTGCTGATTTTCTCATGACCATTTATTATAGATTTACTTCAGTGTTATTAATTTTACTTATTATTAAAATTAAAAACTAGTAATAATTACTTGCTATTTCTATTTTAACTTGATATATGGGAGCTGTCCTGATCAGGTAAGGAAAACAGTGATTAATGTTAGTCAGAAAGAACATGCAAATTTAAAATCAAGGTTATATTTCCACTGTAAAAGAAAAAAAAATCCCAAAGGGAAGTTTAATTCTTTAAATCATTATGCGTAAAGCTCCTTAGATTCCTTCAGTCATAACCTGATCCTTGTCTGTAGGCTTCTTTCGACGTAGCATAACCAAAAATGCAGTGTATCAATGCAAGAATGGTGGTCATTGTGAAATGGACATGTACATGCGAAGGAAGTGTCAGGAATGTCGCTTGAAGAAGTGTAAAGCTGTGGGAATGCTAGCAGAATGTAAGTGCTCCTTCCATGCTGGCTAATTTACTAATCAACTCAGATAAAACCTTTTCCAGAATCAATCCTTTCTCCTCATAACAGCTAAATGGTATTGGTCTAAACTTCATTTAGCTGTAGAAAAATTTAACTTTGGATTCTGTAGCACCTGTAGCATCTTCATCTGCAGAAACAACCAATGCTTGGGAAGTATCTCCTGAAATTAAGAGGACTGCTATTCAAGGACATTACTAGCAAAAAAAAGAGTACTAGCAAGAGACAGCTAAATATCCTGAAACTTGACGGGACAGCAGAAAGCATATCAGATGTGCTTTTGTGTTTGGAAAAAAAAATAAAATTGCACAATAGTTTTTAATTAAAAATTTTCGTATGTCAGAGCCACAAGTAAGATAACAAAAGAAGACTGCAAACACTCAGATCTTTGGTGGATACTGAACACTAACTGGGCTAGTGAATAAAACATTGCCATATTCTCTAGGAAGTGTAGTTCCTTATAGGTGACGGCTCCTGTGATGCAAGGTTCGTGTTAGCTATGAATAAAAATGATTATTTAAAATTGTAATTATTTGAATATATATGTATTGATACACACTTCCATGCCTCACAGGCTTGCTGACTGAAGTACAGTGCAAGTCAAAGCGACTCAGGAAGAATTTCAAACAGAAGAGAAGTTTTCTTTGCAGCGTAAAACTGGAAGATGAGAGACTGAATAGTAAGCATGTATCATCTACAACAAGATCTGGAAAAGTGGGATATTTTTCTCTTTAAAATACCTCTTTTTATCATTTACTTTTGCCCCAAGTCATTGTCACTTGATTGATTTATTTTTTTAACAGATCCCAGAGAAGATGGAACTTACTCCAGGAGAACATCAGCTTCTTGACCACATTGTAGCAGCACACCAAAAATACACAATTCCCCTTGAGGAAGCAAAGAAGTTTGTACGTATACAGAACAATCAGCCTGAATTGATAAGTTACTATTATCCTAAACACTGTATCTTGGGTATACCAGATGTCTAAATGCTCTTTCATGCAGCTACAAGAAACTGCAAGTCCTGAGGAAAGTTTTCTCCGTCTCTCTGAGACAGCAGTTGTCCATGTACAAGTGTTAGTGGACTTCACAAAAAGACTTCCAGGTAAGTTCCTTCTGTTGGGAAATGTTACAGAATAGTGTGACTCTTTTTTCTTTTAAGAGGCAGAAACCATACTGATGGGATGAATCCGAGAAAAACACAAGCTTTAAGAAAACTCTCATTCAACTTACTATTTTGTCTTTCAATTCTAACGATCAGAGTTACCATTTGCTTGTCATGAGGACAAGTTAGAAGCATTCACTTCAAAAGCTTACTATGATTAGATTTCTTTTCCATTTCTGACATGGAATAGAGACATTTAAAGTATATGGGCTTCAAAATACCATCTTGAGTGAATTACTATTTTAACACATTCTCTGTAATCCAGTTCAGTTTGCAATTTATTATTGTCATCAAAGAAACAAGCAGATGTTCCTTCAAAGGAAAAGGCAGCATAGAAGGGACTAACCAGGTGCTTCTATTCGTATTTTCCTTTAACAAAGAACAAGGGAACATGCAATTAAATTCACTACATTTCAATGTAAAATTGACATAATAACATTTGACAGAGAGGGTGATAATTTTTTCTTTACTCTTAAAGTTGTAAAACTTGCTGACAAAAGTCAATCAGCATGTCTAAAGCAGGTATTTGGTGTAATTTATCACTACTGTGGAACAGATCTGAAAGAATGGATGAGCTGTTTGTTTTCTTATGTTACATACCCTGCTTTGATCAGGATTAAGAAAAGAAAACAAAGTTCCTTTGCTCTTGAATTATAAGTCTATCAAAAGACTAACACATTTTTTAAAAAGATCAGATATTAATGAATAAGGACAATATCCACAGCCACTAAGCAATGTAGCAAATTTCTAAGGTATTAGGCCATGGGATATAAATCAAATTTTAAGAAGAAATTTTTGATAAAAATCTTGCTTGGTCCCAAAATTTTTATTTGTATCTTCCTGTGAATATTCTAACACTGGACACTGACAACTGCACTTTGGTTTTGTTTTTTTTTCCTTTGGTCTAACTTGCAAACTAGCAAGAAGGATCCAAATAGTCTTTGGTACATGCATCTTTTAACTATGGCTCCTCCTTTCAAGTAAAGGCGTTTATTAAAAAATCATTTTATCAACTCATGTTAGAGGCTTAAAGGAAGCCACAGCCATCCTTGATTCTTAACATGTATCTTCCTCTGCAGGATTTGAAAGTTTAGCTAGTGAAGATCAGATCGCGCTGTTAAAAGGGTCAACAGTTGAGGCAATGTTTTTGCGTTCAGCCCAAATATATAACCAAAGAATTAGTGAATGCGAACCATCAACAAGTGAAAGTAAGTTTGACTAACCGGCTTCGTATTAACACCAGTAGGAGGTTCTGCCATTTTGAAACAACTTTCATTCATTTTAATTCACTTAATCTCAAAGAATTATATATTCCAGCATAGTGGTACTTAGAATAGTACTGGTCATGCCCACATACCTTCTATAGGCTTTTTGTTTTTTTGAAGAGCATGCAAAAAAAAAAAAAAATTTAACAACCCAAACTATAATTGGATCTCTGTTTTCCTCCCATTGCTTCCAAGCAAAGAGCGACGTTTTTGAGAGTTTGCAGAAATTCTGGGGTGGATGGATAATATTAGCTATATTAATGATATATTATATATTGTGTCAAGTTTAACACAAAAGACTTTGACAAACAATGATGCAACAGATAAACATGGTGCTGGATGCCAAAAAGAACTATTTTTTCTACCTGCATGGGTCTGGCAGAAAGTCACACATTTTCAGGTATTTATCTGCAAAGCAGATACACACAAATATTTAAAGTCACATTAAGCTTGGCTGGGAACTGTCATGTCTTGCTCCAGGTCATGTAAGACTTTCTGATCATGGGACATGTTGTCACATTCAAAACCTTGATAAAACCAGCATTTATTCCATGGAAATGTCTCACAATGAAGAGAGTCCAACTTCCACTACTACCACAGGTAATGGAGGTCTCAGAATCAAAATACTCGGGAATCTTTTGCTTTGCTGGTCCTGTTCTTAATCATACTGAGCAACATTGTGAGTGTGGCCACTGCTTGTTCTCATTCTCCTCTCTTCTTCCTCTCCCCTCCCTCGAGCTGCTTTGTTACATGTGCAGGCATTACACCCTTACGGAAGGAAGACGCTACGGTCGTGTTTGCTTATATCCCAGGTTAAAGCCTTGAGCCATATTTATCAAAAGCTCCACAGTACAGCTGCAATACCACTTTTGTTACTACTTTAGAAACACTGTTTTCACCAAGTCTGGCCATGGAACAGCCTGGAGCCTTAAAAGATTAAGACAAAGATGATTCGTAATAGCAGCGCCCGTTTCTGCACTGAAATAACATTCTGATTATTGTATTTCATTTTTAAGGTATAACCGAGGAGTTTATTACCGCACTGTTTTACTTCTACAGAAGCATGGGGGAACTGAAAGTGACTGAGACCGAATATGCCCTGCTTGTAGCAACAACCGTGTTCTTCTCAGGTAAACCAGGAGCCGACTGGCTGTGACGCGAGTTACAACGAGCGTTCACCGGCCCCTGGCACAGCCCGCCGCCACCCACTGGGCCCTCGGGTGCGGCTGCGCCCCCTCCC
>Ga0181612_104802_pt1 | contig 15613 bp, 9 predicted proteins | sample HoacroProtozoa21_FD_119630 | JGI IMG/M metagenome (GOLD analysis project Ga0181612, IMG submission 119630) | Hoatzin crop microbial communities from Cojedes, Venezuel. Combined Assembly of Gp0051906, Gp0051904, Gp0051908 | reverse complement strand
TTGTGCTCTGTGGAAAGCATGCTTATAGATCCGCCAGCTCTGTTCTGCTCCCTTGTCCATGAGAGTAGTTTCTCAGGGGGTCCTATGGACAAACTCCTTGAAGAGTTGGAATTTTGCTTTCCTAAAATTCAGGGTCCTGATTTTACTCTTTGCCTGATTTCTCACACCTGGGGATCGAGAGCTCTTGCCCTCTATGGAAAGCGTCCTTAAATATCTGCCAGCTCATTTCTGCTCCCTTGTCCCTGAGGGCAGTTTTCCAGGGGGTCCTACTAACTCCTTGAAGAGTTGGAATTTTGCTTTCCTAAAATTCAGAGTCCTGATCTTACTCTTCGTCTGAATATACTATTTTCAGATATATATACCCTTTTAGAAATATAGCTGGCCCTAAAGAAATGCTTACTCAGTGACTGTTTAACATCTGACTACAGCATATAACCTTACAGACTGTGGTTTCTACTTAGACAATGGCCAGACAAATGATACACCGTGTATGTGAGCAAGACCTAGTAGTTTCCTCATAGCATTTTCCCTCTCTTGATATCAGAGAGTTCTTGGAGGGAGAGTAATGTTACAACCCCACTTTCCAGTGAGGAAAAATGAGGCAGAGATAAGCTGAGATATTGACACACCTAAATTCAAAGAGCAAGCCAGGGGTAGAGTAAGCAGTAGGGCCCAGATCTCCTGACTCCCAAGCTGCACCCTCCCACATTTCCTTTGGCAGCTTAAATCTGCTAACTTCTCTACATATGTTGCCGAGCACCACTCAGAGTTTGTAAGCTTTTGATCGGTTAATTAGCACCAAAGCATTTTTTCTTCTGTGGTCTAGACATAGAAATATCCAGATTCTGTTTCCCTTGAAAAGCAGCCCGTCCTGGAAACTGTACTAGATCACCCATTTCCACGTTTTTCTAGGGCCAGATGGGGCTAAACATGAGTTGAAGATTTTTTCCTTTCCTTTCTCTAATGTTTCTTTTCCTTTCGTTCACTGACTAGCAGCTTGTTTGTTTTCTTTTGAGGATGATGCCAACTATAAAACAAAAAATGCAGTTTCCAAGGTGGGGAAATTAGAGAATGATGGATTTGCTGTTGCCAAGAAGAAGTAATAATTCCTGGACCTAACAAATCAGTCTGAAAATAAAGAAGGGATTATTAAATGTTACATAATTTCAATAGTATAAAAGCAGAGAGAACTTTCAAGAGACTGCCCTCATTTTTTTTTAACACTCTAGAGACCATGGACTGTATTGTTCACTTAGCCATGCAGCTGTAAATAGGTGGTTCTTCCTACTCCACTTGAAATACCCCAGATATCTCTGGTGTAACGAAGCAGGATGTCCCTGTCACCCTTTTCTCCTATGTGTACATGCTTGCAGGCAAATACTGTACTATATAGGCCTGGGTCTCTGCCAGACGCTATGGAATTAGATTTGAATTTTCCCAGAGAGCAGGGGCTTCATGTCTGGCAGGTTTTGCCTCTAAATTGAGTGGTCCAAATCCACATAGTTCAAAATCTGGTTAAGTCCAACTCCAATCTAATTCTGAATTTTAATGTCACTGCTATTCTATTTGTTTCTTAATATTTTTATTTTAAATTGTAAATATGATTTATAAACACATTCCTGAAGTACTTTTGCTAGTATACATACAATAAATACATAACTGTAAGTTTGAAAAAAGGTGTCACTGGCACTCCTTTGGAGTTAGCTGTGCAATTCTTTCCTGGTGTTCCCATTAGATAAAATGTTCCACGTCTGTACTTACAAACTGAGTATGCCATATCACACAACTTCATATTCTCTTCTTCCTACATTACAAGTCACCACCTGCTATAAACTGCTCTACTCCACTAGTTTCATTTCTTTTAGTTACAGATACACTGTTAAATACATCCTACCCACCTAAGCCACCCTTTTGACAGTACTCAGAAAAGCACTGGCCATCTGAACGTCAAAGCTGGTTGATCAAGACAATAGCATATAGCAGAGATGTGTTGTTGTTTTTTTAATCAGCTGTGTACTTCTTGACACAAACTATGCTCTGGAATTAATAATAAGATTTTATCTTCTTATCTCAAAGTTGGGTTACTACATAAAACAATCATCTACTGTACTGCCAGAAACAATTTACTTTCATGCACTACAATACGAATGTGCAATATTGGGATTCACTCCAGACACTAATGTCTTGGGCACTCCACTCATTTAGTGGAGATAAACACTGTATCGTGTTTCATCAAAATCAAGTTTATGAATGCTGACATTTATATTCTTGATCAGGACTTGAAAAACCTGCTTCAGTAGTAAAGCAAGTGTTAATGTGATCAATTTTTACGAAAACATACTATTTTACCCCTACAACAGTAGGATATATGTTCAGAAATGAAGTCAATTTTAGCTGCATTCAGAACACTCCTTCCTGATCTGCCAAGGCTTAATTCCAGTTCTTTGCTAGTGTTACTGCCACAACTGCAGTGGTGTAAAACTATAGTAATGAAGTGTCAAATGAAGTCAAAGGGGTTGCCCAACAATGAAAAGCATGTAATTTTACGGTTCTGCATCCAGATCTTGTTTGTAAAGACACCTCCCAACCTGTTCCCTTCAGATTCCTCTCAAAACAGACTCCCAGTCTGTCCTATCAAAAAAACCTAACAAAAAATGTAAAGGTCAAAGACCACCTGGAAGTGGCGGATATCTCAGATTATGGCATTTTTCATGTCTTTGACTGTTGTCAGTGTGATCCACATGTGAGCCAGAAAACCTGGATTATCATTTGGTTTTTCAGCTGACCTAATGTTGATGATTTCACATGTTTTTGCACCTCCCAGTCATCTTTTTTCCTCCTATCTTTTATTTACTGAGATTGCATTTCTGTAGGCAAGAACACACAGCACTTGACATGCTGGGCTCCAATCTCCTGAGTTTCAGCTGCTGGATTGGTACAAATTATATTAACATTTTACTTACAGGTTCACTTTCCTACCCTATTTAAGATGGTGTGTTTTTTATATTTCTAGTTCAGAGGTGTTGTTCTACAGATCTCTGAACAGCACCTTTACTACTGTGGCTAACCAACATGCAACAATAAAATAATAATTTACATTAGTATAGATCTGTAGAGTGTTATAAACATTAATTCTCCACAGGAAAAGAAGTATTTGCATTCCTGCTAGGATTTCCATTTCACAGCAAAAAAAAAAATAATCAGAAAAGTTAGTGCATTTCACAGGTAGTTGCTGACAGCAGAGGAATATCGAGACTCCAGTATTAGTACCACCTCAGGCTCTCACAGAGCCTATATCTAGTCACAGCCTCTGCCTATCTTCCCTGAATGTGTTTATGTAAGTCCTATTTCCTCTAACATCCTACACGATGTCCATCTGAAGATTTCTCAAAACTGTCAGTGTGTAACAAGACAGGTCCTGCTTCATAAAGGAAGGCAAGCAAGGAGCTGGAGTAATAGAAAGGCTAGCAGGCATAGTGCCCTCACCAAGAATGGGTGCAGTCCAAGAGCTTCCAAACAGGAGCAGAACAGGTCTAGTGATGGTTGTCAGGTTCTGTCAAGAGCCCAGACTACCAGACAAGTCCATAGTGATGAGGTAGGTCTGAGGTCAAGCCAGGATGTCAAGTATGCAGGTGTGGATGAGCAAGAGACATCATCAGTTATGGGCATAGCTGCAATGCAGCTCAGACAAGAACCAAGGGCAAAACCCTCAGCTTAAAAGCAGTTCCTGAGGAAAGCGGGCAAGACCTTGTCAAGGCTTCTCTTTGATTCAAGGCCAGCTGTGGACACTGCACTTGCAAAGTGTAGTGTCCACAGATCCTGAGCCCAGGCAGCCAAACCCACAGAAAGGAGGAAGGCTTGCTTAGTGCCCTGACAAAATCTGCCTGTTGCCACCTTAAGGATAATGCTGGTGCTTGTTCAGGGCTGGCCTGGGAAGAAAAGGCGTGACCCATGTCAAATTGCTGAAGTGAGTGCTGAAGAGTAGGACATCCTGCTCCTGCAGAAACTGAGAGATTAGAGATTTAGAAGAACATGCTGCCTTGCATATCCCATCTCCTCCTTCATTATCCTCAGAAGCCTGTCAACCTTTCAGCGCTTTGGCATAGGCAAAATAAGCAGCAAGTAAATGGACTTTGCTCTCCTAAGAATTTTGCCTATGTCTGGGGCCAGGTTACCACAGTTTCTCTTCCTTCACTACTCCATTCCCTGAAGCCATACCTCAAGGCTCCAAACCTAGCACCCATCATCTAGTTCAGGAATTCACAGTTTTGTTCCTTTAGGTCTTCCTTCCTTCTCCCTGTCTCATTGACTAGCCACAGTTAATTCCTTCACCCCAGCTCTATATCTGAATATCACTCACATTTGACTCCTTGTTCAGCTCCCTACCTACTCCCATCTCCTGTCATGTGCCCCACTTCTAGTGTCTCTTTCCCCCTTCACCTCCATTAACCTTATTCAGTCTCTTCTTCCCAGCAATTCCAGTTCATATCTCAAAGAACATCTTACTACCAGATCTGCCTCCTCATTCCCAGCAGTTCTCTGAGTCTCCTTCTCCACCAGTGCTAATCTCTCCTTTCATATTTCACGTAACTGTTAGATATTGGGCCTCTGTCCACTTCCCTGTTTCTGCCCTTGTCTGAGTCACAAGCTCAACCAGTTCTGTTCTGTCTGCCCTACTTTTCTCTGAATCTTTTCCTCCTGTCCCCATACAGGTTCAACTCATTGTTTTCCTTGCCCTTACCTAGGTCAGACACAGCACACATCTGTAGTTGCAAAGAAGTCTTGCCAAACCCCAAGGTGCAAAATGGCCTGCACCGAGATAGATTTTTGGAATATTCAACTTTTATATTCAAGTAGGTCTTTTCAGAGCCCATGCAAAATGTGCTCTCAGAGGTTTATAGCTTGACCATATACGCTCAGCATCAAGTGGAATAACAGAAGTTGTATTACTGACATGAAGCTTTTCCTCCCTGCTTTCAGCCCCATCACCCCAGAAAATCCTACATCTGTACCTTAAGGCACTGTAGTTCTAGAGCTTTTCAAGGAAAAGTTTGCCACAGCTTTTTAGACACGGTCAGAACCAACATATTTTCCTCTAGTCTTATTTTTGGAAATGGTTGAACTGAGTTTTCCAAAATAATCAGCCTTGGACACACACCTGACATGGAAATTTTCAGCCTAAACTGTATAAGCTTGACAAAGTTATAAAGCAAGGAAAAGCAAGGTCTTATTACGGGAAGAGTGGGGGCAGACAGATAGTGCTACCAACCACACCTGTGATACCAACATGTTATAGCTAACATCATTAATATTTATCTCAGCAAGTAATTTCCACGATAATGCCTTAACTTCATAAAATAATATTCTTTTTGACCAAAGTCTTCCATGGTTGGTACTTAACCAAAGGCAATTTTTTTGAAGAACATTTTGGAAAAAAAAAAATCACCAAAAAATCTACCGAGACACTTCTGAGTTAGGTGTATGAGAAATAAACTTACTGAACATTTTGCCCATTGTTAGAAAGTTTTTCCAGGACAACTAGTCATGTATGGGTAGACAACAAAATACGAAATTTGGCATTTGAACAACCTGTAATGGGCAGTACTTGTCTGGATAAACTGGGAGGGAGAGGGAGGAGAGGACAGGGGAAGATCACCACGTATGGGTTGTCCCCTCAAAACCTGAAGACTAAGGTGAGGGAATTTTCTGCAGTTTCAGAATTCTCACTGTGTGTGAATCCACATTTGCCTCCCCTCTGCCACTAAATGAGAATGAACTCACATTGTGGGTTGCTCTTCTGAACTCCAACTGAATCTCCACCTTTTAGCAAACTCCTGGATCCTGGGTAATGATTATAAATGAGTAACTGTAGGTTGCTGTCCCTGAGGTGATGGTTATATCTGGAGGATAGACTCACCCCCAGTCCGCCACTGAGAAGAGTATTATCTATACACAAACAAACCAGTGCCTCACTCTCTGCCGGGCATGCTGTGAGCACTGTGTGACCTTCGCCATTCCTTTATCTTTAAATCTTGCCCCTGAGCCTTCTTTGCAAGTGCCCATTTTACACACATTAAAACTGAGTCTTATCAAACCTCTACTGTTTCACTCCCTTTGGGGGGGCACCTCTTGCTGCCCCGACATTACTCCAAACATAATCTGATGCCATTTTGAAGCATGAAATTGGAATTACTAAGCCTGTCATATTGTTACTTCTCTAGTAAGAACAAAAATACCAGATAACTCAATGCCATTTCTCTCAGTTCTATAAAAAAAAAGAAAGACGCCACCTGCATTTTCAGTGTTTTTCCTCCATTCTTTTAGCTAGCAGGTATTGTCTAATATGTTGCTTTTCGTTCAACCTAGAAGAAAATTTGAGGGAGGGTACAAAATACAGTGGAAGAGGAATCTAGAGGACCAGGCTATATTCAAATAGCTAGGACTAGCTATAGCATAGCTTGGACATTATTCTCTTAGTGAGGAGATACACAGTTTTGGTTTATTACCGAATATACAATGCAAGAAATAGTGGGGTAAAAATGCTGAAGCCTTGAGGTGGGGACACCTAAATGGTCCATTCCCCCTCTCTGCACCTGTTCCTCCTTTCCTTTTTCTTTCCTCCACACTGTACAACATATTCCTTTACTTGTACTCAGCCCTATGCAAAATCCTCAGCTTGCAGTATAAATGCAGATCAAACAAATCTGCAAGGAAAATTTCCTGGAGAGACCCGTTTTTTTAGGTAGCAATCACTCTGCCTGCCAGATACAGTCTGTTCTACTTCACGTTTTCCACCACCTAAGTTCTTAAGAGCCACAGTTCACCATACCTCATTTGAGTGGAATTGAGCACTTTTTTTCTAGTTCTAGGAAAGTCAGAGATGCAAGAAACTCAGATTGTGACAATTTACAGATACAAGGTTGATTTTTCATCAGTTTGGTTTGGTTTGATTTCAGAACAAAGTTTTTCCGTACCTCAGAATCCTGTGCAACTAACTTTGTATCTGCAAAAGCAGCCAGCATTTCAGCAGACTACCCAGAACTGTGGAAAACTTTGTGACATTCTGAGTACATGTTTTCTGAAACAGATGCAGTGTGATCAAATAGTAATTCATCATGAGTTTAGGGCATGACTGGTCATATCCGAGCATACACACTTACAAATTTTCTGCATCACACAGCAGATGAAACAATTGCCACTGATGTGTGAGGGTGCATAGGTGGTTAAAGGGTAATTCTCCATTTTGGGAGGCAAGGTTCTAGGCTGCAGAAATGGGACAAATTTGGGATAAGCTGACAGGGTAAGTTGACAGGAAGTTGCCTGTGCACTGTGTATAATAATAAATCCTCTATGCCACATCACATCACACCACTTCGCATTCTCTGTGCTCTTCAAGCTTTCTGTGATACATATGTACGTATACTTACAGTTCCAGGTGGATTTATCACAGATAATTGTGGGCACTTAAGTCACTTAGGCCTCTCGACTTGGCTGACTGTATAGGGTTCTTCTGTAGTCAATGAAGGGAGACAGACACCTCAGGGAAATTCAACAGATCCCAACACAGATGTCACAGGTAAGTAGAATAATTGCCTTCTGGAACTGTTGATCTTCTGCTGACCACACGAAGAGCCTATATAAGGAGCCAGACTAATTGCCTACATTGCAAAACAGCTGAAATAAATACTCCCCAGCATGTTGTCATCTATATACACACACTATAGAAACCTTCTTGATCTATTTTCACTTAAACCCTGTATCTCTGATGGTCAGAATAAATCCAGCTTTCTAATATATTCTGAATGACAACCATCAGCCAATGATTTCTTTTTCCAGGAACATCTTTACTGTAGCCTAGATCGGAATCAGACTAACACTAAGCATAAGTGGCAGAAATATTTTTTTTGGCTCCTAAATACGAAATTTAGCTCATTCAGCACTCAGAGATGTTGGCAGGAGTAGTGGCATAGTGAAAGCTTTGATTTTTAAAGAGTGTCTACCCCACCTGACACAACGGAAAATATTAAGGATTTTCCTTGTAACTATGAGCTTAGAGCAAGAATGCTGCAAAGGTCAGAAATGATTTAACTGAATCTGAGCTGTGAATGTATGTAGTACCTTTAAAATGACTGAGGTTGATAAAGAACACTACAGACTAATTACAAGCAATTGCTTTTGCATGAAAAAATACATTGTCAATGACAGGATAGTACCTATGTGTCTGCCAGTGTAGTTCTCCAATTCACTGAGGCTTTTGCCGAAGATACGGTTTCACTAAGTGTTTCTTTCTTTACATTATATCTAGCAAATACCAAAATAATATGAATACTCCCTATGAGACAAGCTCCCAGACTATAGTTGAATAACTCAGACACAAGGAGAAGATTCTGCCATGGTTACAGAGCCAGCAGTAAAGGTCAGACGTCCTCAATTTCACGGCTGTGCATCTTGCAGAGAGCCCTCCCCCTTTCTAAGCAGTGTTCCTATCAATGCCATCCATATGCTTCGTTCAAAATCACACGGTATTTTTTTCTCTGCTACCATCATCCCTCACTACTCACTCTACATAGCCCCTTCTAGCCTCAGGACCTTCACTTTGTCTTTTGGACCTTTCCCTGAACTTCACTGCAACTTTGTTCTCCCTTCCTTACACGGAGGTTGCTTGTGGAAGCTCTGTCCCCTCGCTGGGCTGAGCAGGTGGAGTGGTCCCTTCCTGAGAGTGCTTCCAGATTGCTCTGGAGGGCTCAGGGTTTATTACTGTGCTCAGCCTCACTTGCAGAAGGCCTTCAATTCTTCGGCTTCCTCTGCCCTCTCAAACAGTGAAGACCTTGGAAATCTCTTTGCCTTTGATGAGTTTCTTGCTATCTTTTAAGACACATAAACCACCTTGCTTACAATGACATAAAGATATTTTTTCAAATGTTTGCCTTTGAAAAGCATTGAGTTTCTGCTGGGTAGCAGACCACATTTTGAAAAGTAGGATACTGCTCTCAGCACTATTTTGCATAACAGTACACATGGTACACATTGCAATATTATATCATACTGTTTCAGAAATAAAAACTGCATCATTTTTGGAAAATCACAATATAATCTATAATTGCTTATCAGAAGAACAAAAAACATTTTCCAGTTCCTTACCTACTCCTGCCTCCTAAGGTTGATCACACAAAACTGGATCAGGCTCCAGAAAAAGCAGGTATATTACTGAAGCAGCAGAGGATCATATAAGCTGGACTATGGGACAGCTGAACAGCTTAAAGAGCATCTTTCAAGTCCTAAGTTGATAACAGATAATTTTTTTTGGTCAGATGTTTTTACTAAATAGGAGCTGCACTGCAAGTTGTGCTGGGCAGCGGGCAGGCAGGAAGCATAGCTTGTGTAACAAGGAGCAGGAGCCGCACATGTTTTGTATTCAGCCCTTTGCCTGACTCCACAGCAGTGTTGAATGGCCCTGCTGGAAGCCACATCCAAAACTTTCTGGCCAGGAAGAATAGTTAGCAGAGAGCCAAGGTCTGCAAAGGTAAAGTAAGAGGGAACAGAGGGGGCTCTCGGAGACCTGAGAGAGGGTGAATTACCAGCTTCCGAAGAACTGTACCGAGCGTTCAGGCTGAGGAAGGCTCGGAGAAGTAATATAAACAGAACAGTGGAACTCTTTTGCAGATGGAAAATTAAGCTAATATCTCTCACTTTGGATCAAACCACATCCTATTTTCAGAACTGTTGAGCCTAGCCACATTAGACATGCAACTGGCCTACTGTGCTTTTCTGAGCCCGGCAGTACCATAGCAGACATACAGTTTAGCTCACAGAAGCCGCTACTTTCCAGTTTTCTACTATTAGGGAGTGAAAAAATCAGCATGATAGCCCAAAGTATGCAGAGAAGACTTCAATGCACAAAATCCCTTTAAGTTTCAAACAGGCTTGATCTTTAATCACCTAGATATTTTAAATCCCATGCTCAGCCTGAAAGATATCAGGGAGGCAGATCACAGACTCAGCAACTGCAAACTGTTTCTACATAAGGATTTACTCCTTCCCCACTTTGATTTATTTTCGAGAGTGAATGCCAATAATATCTCATTTTGCTTTCTTCATTTACTTTTTTTGACTCAAAGCAAAGGACGAGCCTCTCCTCTGGAACAGATTTGGAGCTGCACATGAGAATTCCCGTATCCTATGTACTGACTTACTGTGTTGTTTACTGTATACAGATACTGAACTAACATAATAGCAGGACAGTCAGGCTCAAAAATGAAGGTGCAGCTAGATTCACACTCTTCACCATACACCTGAGACATAAGGCAAGAATCTTTTTTCTTTTTTCTAATAGAACCTGTAACAGACAAACTGGAGGGTTTTTTTCCAAGAGACAGGCAGTCCATGCAGGGTGAGCAGGAATTCAAGAATTTTTCAAGAAGCATACTTGAAAGAAAGTAGAGACATTATGTCTTGAGACTGAGAAATTAGGCTCTTCTATATGACAAATTCAGGAAAGGTTGACCTATTAGGAACCCTGGGAAGAGGAGAGTCAGGCCCTTGGAAAGGTGAACTACATACAAACCTGGTGTAATTTTAATATCCTGTTTCTCTAATGGTGTGTTTTGCCCTTGTTGTTAGAATTAAACAGCACTTTAGTTTAAACAGGCTGGCCTCTTTGTTCACGCTCAGTCCCAAATTCGCTAGTCCAAATGAAGAACAACAGTTACCAGAAAGATGTGAGAGCCTGCTGGGTAAGCCCAACAGGTTGCTGTTTTATGAGAAAACTCGAAAAAAGATGAAGGCATGAGGCCTTGTACATGCCTAGGGGGGTAATCACAGAGATCCAGAGGGCAACAGAGATGCCCCATCTCCTTGAACTTACCAAGCTTTCCATACTCCCTAAGAGCAGAGTAAACTGATGGCAAACTAGGTAGGAAGCACAGGAAAGCTGATCCTTCATCAACAAGTCTGTTGTTACACAGTCAAACTACGACTTCCAAGAACTAAGAAGAACTAATGGGGAAATGTATATTTAAACACTCAAGGTACTTAAATCTCTCCTCCTGTTACCCTACAAACTGTCTTCGGAGGTCACTGTTGCTTGTGTGAGTGAAACATGCTTGTATTACTGAACTACCAAATTTTCCTGTCTTGTATCAGACAAGACCCTGCACAGTCTAGGACTGCAGCTTTTTGCCTGATTGTTATTGCCCTAATATGAATTCCCATGTGTGCAAACATACAATTACAAATACGTACATCTGCAAACAGCAGTCACGCAGTTAGTTTTGCAAAATGGACCCTAATGTCCCATGAAGCTCCCTGCTTAGTGCATTTAGAGGCTCACAATTAAATATTATCATTCACAGAGTATGCAAACACAGCCCATGCTATGCAAATTATGTGAAGTATTTACTTTCTCGTATACTGCTGACAGTACCAGAGAGGCTGGGCACACAAACCGATGTTCCTAGTGTGACTCAGTGACACTTGCTAAGTCTCTAGCAGTAGGTTTGCTCCTGTATTGTAAATGCTAAAAATTTAGCGAGCAGCTTTGATGCTGCATGTGACACAACATGAGTTGTTCTTTCAGAGCAGTGTTAGCTCTAAACGGTAACAGAAGTGAAAGGCAGTAAAAGGTTATTTTTTTTCCACTCTGCCTTCGAGAAGCACAAGCTAAAGCTCTGTTGAATAAAACGGAGCTAGCGTTTTTGTGTTTCAAAGCGGAATCACAATTGAAAAGGTTTATACGGAAATGAAGGAAAGAGGCCAGAAGAAAATTGTATTTTCTTTGTTCCTTCAAATGGACAAGTTTTGAACTGGTTATATAATATTTAAGTTACTGAATACTGAATGTTACTCTGTTCAAGAATAAATGATTCACATATGCAGAGTGATTCAGCCAAATTTACATTCTGTGAATAAATGTTTATTTATGAAATTACACATGCAGCACAACCAAAATGACGCAGGGACAGGCTATGACAGCTCTCCTAGGATATGTATGATACCACATCTTTCATGGAGCTACTAAACTGGCATATACAATATGTGGCTAAATCCAGAGGAAGCAGCCTGACAGACCAGAAACAAGTTTCTCATTACAATGTTCCTGCTTCATCTTTTGCAGGCCATGGACAAACTAGGTAGACCTGCAGAGGCAGTATACTAAAAGATTTTTTGAGACACTGGAGAGACAGCACAAGGAAAATAAAGAAATAGGATAAATGTTCAAGAGAGCCACCACCTAGCTCAGCAGTTAGTAATCTGCAGGGTCTGAGAGGGCAGTGCTCTAATTCAGACCAGAAGGAAAAGCAATGATTAACAACTTTAATAATGTCAATACAAGTGGAACCTACATAAAAAAAGCATGGCTTTCTAAGCTGCTGGAAAGGTTGAATAAGTTTCTCACTGTGAAAGCTCCAAAAAAAATTTCTTCAAATTTGGCTTGCATGTGTATTTCTTTGAAACTTGAGGACAGAGACACATATGAAAAATACGTGGACTGTACTGAAACTTATTGCACTTGAACTCTGGGTTATATAATGCATTAACTTACAATTTACCACGGTGTCTTTCTTAGGCATCTTCATATAGGCAACAAATAAAAGGGCTAATAAGCAAAAGAAGAGTTTTGTATTAAACGATTGAGTGCTATTATCTTTCAATCACTTCTTTTTTTTCTTTCCATTTTCAGGTAAGAAAGTAGAAACTGATGAAGAAATTTGCCTGGAGGTAAAGAAACAGCTGACATATGGGGGTTAAAACTTTGCTTACGGTGGAGCTGCATCCTGTTACAGATGCCGATTCCTTCCTCACCCATACACCTGCAGACCCATAGCCTTTCCTGAACTTCACCTGTAAAATGGTTGTAATAACCAGCCCAAAGGGATGCCTATTTATTTGTGTTACAGAAATATCTGTATGGCTGGATGATAACCAAGTGGGAAACAAAACTTGTGAGCCTTCATCCTAACACTTGTTCTTCTAAGTCTCCTGATTGAGGACATCAGCAGCAGCACCAAAATTCACAGCTTTCCTAAAGTGTTTGTGAAAATGTGTCAGAGTTTTAAAGAACCTGTAACTTATAAATTGCATGAAAGCATCTCTGCACTCTGAAAATCAGAGCTAAATATTATAGAAGGAAGACCAATGTCAAAACCCACGAGAGATGGGGAATATATTCTAAAAGAGATGTACTTGGTCCTTCCCTTTTGCAGTTTGCCAACTATGTCCAGGTAAAATTAGTACAGAGACACTGCTAAAGTGTAGTATTCCCCATGTCCTTCACGCTACTTGCAAATAATAAGGTACTGAAAAATCAAGGCAAGTGGTCATAAGTTTAAAACCTGTTCTTCAAAGTTTTGGGACTCAGTGAGAACCACAATAAAAGGCAAGTTATAGCATATGCAGCTAAATTACTGTTTAAGATAAGCACAAATGCATTTATGTTCTGGCAGGAGCACTAAATGCGTTCTTCATTGTGGTTGTGGTTTCTAATACTTGGCACCACTATGACTTAAAACGGGTGAATATGTTCTGTTGAAAGTTTCCTGATAAATTTTTTGCTTGTCTATAAGCAAGAACATAATAATTCCACCTGAAATCTGTGAAAGTTACGAGTATCTGAAAGAAGCAGCTTGGTAAGTTACAAAAGTAATTGTACTTTTAACTGAAAACCATCATCACCACACTTGTTCTTATTATAAGAATCCTGTGGAAACAAGAAAAGTGTATTTGATCTACCATTATGGATTACTGTTAGCCAAAGAATTTGATCGTGATCACACATGTTCTTACACAGTATTTCAATTAGCGGATGTTCATAGTGTGTAAGTTAAATGCTCCAACAATAAAAATTAGTGTGTATAGACAAAGTTAATCTTTCTTCCTTAAGTAGAGGAAGGAAACAATATCTATAAATACCACACGGTAATAATTTAATGCATGATAAACATTTTTATGCAGGGATACAAAAATTTCAGTGTTGCCAGTAGAAGGAAAATAAGAATTTTCCAAAGTGCTTTCATAATCTTGCACATATTTAGTGAGCTTGGCCCATCTGACACTTTACAAGCTTGGATAGCCTTTGTGTAGATTTCTGTACATGTGAAATACTTCAGTTCTATTCCAAAAGACTTCAGAGAAACAGGATCAGTCACCACAAAAGGGTGGGGTATTCATTCTGTTTCTCTAGACAGCTACAAGGCCAACTCATCTCCTCCTAAAGATCTGAATTTACAGTCACATTTTTCACCTGGAAGTCTTGACCTCTCTCACAGGTAATTATCATGATTCCCATTTTACACCTGAGCCCACTATAAGGCACAGAGAAGCAACTTCCTCACAGTCCTATGGGGAGTCATTGCGATGAGTCCCCAGGAATTTGTTCCAGCCTCTAGTTTTCGAAGAAATGAACAAGAATATACATTAATAGTGAAAAGTACTCTATGAATAGTTACGGAAAAGATAACCCCAGCAATGAAGAGCATTTTGCAAAAACATACCAGGGGAATCAACTAAACTGAAGAGAGCCTATATTAGACTTTGCATTACACATTTGCATCTGTGTTTGTCATCAAGTTCCAAATAATCAGAAGTCTACAAAACTGAGCTGTTTTGCCACTGTAACACCTCAGACATTTCTGGGAAGTTCAGATTTTTCTAAGAAAAACAAGAATGCTTATCAGTCACTGTAAAATTAGTGCAAACTGAGACAAGATCCTGCAACATTCAGCAATGCTGTTATCTCTCAGGGCCTTAGATCCAAAGAGTAAAGTGAAACTTATGTTTTATACATATATTACAGTATTTGTTAAAAATTATGAAAAGTGTATCCCATCTACATGTAAGCAGCTGTCAAGCAACCCAGCTTTATTTACTTCAGCTTTTATAATAACTAGCAAACAATAAAACAGATATACATAAATATAGCAGCCTAGTAAGAAACCAGAGCCCTTGCACCATGATTAGGAAAAAATGCAATCCATCACCACGAGAGCCGACAGAAAGGCAACGATTCCATTTCATGGCAGCCCTCTAGATTACCAAAATAAAATTAGCTTCAGATATCATTGAAGCCAAGTCCTGTTTCATAAAAACAGAAGCTATCAAAACGCCTTATTGAAACTTTGATAGGATTTGAAATTTTACCGCGTTTTTTTAAATTTGGCATCTTAGTTCTGTGCTCTGGCTCTGATTCTGAGCAGAGACTTAATTCCGACAGAGCAGGGATCTGGCCTGGTCCCCCACCCTCAGGTCCTTATATCACATCACTCTTCCCCCACCTTCAAAGCCTTCCCAGGAGAAAGCTCTGTTGAAACACTGGGATTTCGGCGGTGCAGCTCTTCCTGAACAGCGGAGCCACATTTTGTTTAGCTGAGAATGGTCGCCCTCCAGCTCTAGCCACCAGCTCCCAGGCCGCGGCCGGAGCGAGAGGCGCGCAGCCCCACCCGTGTTACTCTGCAGCCCCTGCCCGTGCCGCGGGGCTGTCACTCAGGAAGGGTGCCGGGACGTGGGAGGTGATCACGGTGATCAGCTGCTTCAGCGCTTTTCTCCATCTCCCCCCGCCTTATGAATTTGTCTAGACAGCGAACAGTCTTCTCCAGGGCACATAACTCTCCGCGGCCCT
>Ga0181612_177900_pt1 | contig 15614 bp, 9 predicted proteins | sample HoacroProtozoa21_FD_119630 | JGI IMG/M metagenome (GOLD analysis project Ga0181612, IMG submission 119630) | Hoatzin crop microbial communities from Cojedes, Venezuel. Combined Assembly of Gp0051906, Gp0051904, Gp0051908 | reverse complement strand
GGGGCCGCAGCCAGGCTCCCCGCCACGCACCGCCCGCCGGGGCGTCCGGGAGGGCCGGGCGCGGGTGGAGCGCGGGGGCGGTGAAAGCTTCCCGGGGCACCGCGGTCTCGGCCCCGGGCGTCGCGTCGTGGCTTTTAGGGGGGCGAGGCATCTCGTACGCTTTCGGCTGGTGAAAGGCCACAACCTGCGATCACTGGTGAGCACCGGTGGTCGCCGGGTCACAGGGACAGACCTGAGGACACCTCTGGTCCAACCTCCTGCTTCAAGCAAGGGCAGCTCCTCAGGTTGCTCAGGGCTTTATCTAGTCTCGTCTTGCAAAACCTCCAAGGACGGAGACTGCACAGCCTCTCTGGGCAACCAGTGCTTGGCTGGCCTTGCGGTGAGTAAGGGTTTTCTTCTCTTCAGCACCTCCCTGGGCTCAGTTTGTCTCTTACCCGCCATCCGTTGTGAAGAGCCTGGCTCCATCTTCACAATAAACTCCTCACGAGCATTGGAGAGCTGCTGTCACATCCCCTCTAAGGCTGCCACAGGCTGAACAAGCCCAGTTCCCTCCACCTCTCCCCAAGGGCAAGTGCGCTCATCCCTGACCATCTCTGTGGCTGTCCACTCAGCTGACTCCAGTTTATCACCATCTCTTTTACTGGGGAGCCCAAAATGGGACGCGTTATTCTAGACGGGCTCTGAGTGCAGTGTAGGAGGTAGCTTCTGTGATATTCTGTAGCATACTGGAAGTCAGAGTAGACTATTTCAGTTGCTTAGTTGTCCTACATCAAGTCTGATGTTCCAATTAGCTTTTAGTTTTGTTGATTATCTTTTCTAACACAACATCCGTGTAGTTTCACTGATGCACACCCTAACCGAAATAGGTACGGAAGTGCAAGCTTACGAACTACCATGAGCAACTGCTTTCCGTACCTCAGTGTTTTTCAGACATAGGATGGGTCTTCTCAGGAGTCTTTTCAGAAGCTTCTCCCACTTTTGTGTGATTTGTGGGTCAATATCAATTTGACAAGCTTCTCCCTCTCAGCTGCAGCCACGTTCCTTGTTCTGCTGCTTCTGTAGTTAAACTGCCCTCTTCTTCCACTGCCCTGCCTCCAGCTTTTTATGTAGACACTTTCCTTTCTCCTGGAGAGGCCTCCAGTCCTTGTTCGTTCCCTGAACTGCTAAACACTGCCCTAGGGGCAGCCCCACGATCTTCTTCTGACAAATTGGACCAGAAGGTTTTCCAAGTCATCCAGTTACTCCCAGCAGCTTCCACCTGAAGAGCAGCCCCTAACGTCCCTCCGCAGCAGTCCGCTGATGGATGGCCTAGCCTCCACTTCAGCTGAAGTGTCTCTGGGAAGCAGTCTGGGTTAGGCAGCTTAAGATCCTTTCCATCTCCATTTGCTAGGAATCCAGTGGTGTCCACTTAGGGAAGCTGCACTAATGTCACTGACTTGGCACCTCTCATACTTTTAAGGAAGAGCTTGGTCTTCGCTGGAGAGTTTGATGAGCATTCATCTGCAGTCTTTCTCATCCTCCCATGAACTCTCATTGTGGCTTTAACCCTACTTTCTCTTGCTAAGATTTTAATACATCCAAACGTAAACTCATTGAAAAGCACAATAGCTTAATTTTGATTGAGTAAAAAATAGAATAGGTTCCAATGTCCTAATCAAAAGATATGTGATATAATTGGTTTTAAAAGACCTTAAATGAAGCTTAACAGGAGGAAGACTGAATTAAATTAAATAGTTATTTTCATAAAAACGATCTTTCCTAAGGAGGGCTAGTGTAAGATGCCTTTCTATTTAGGAAGACAGAGCTGTGGTTATGGCATTTTATGGTTTGTTGGTATTTTTTTTTAGTTTATACAAAAAAATTCCACTGCATTATTGCCTCAGTCAAATTCAATTTATAGGCTTTCAGCATCTATATTTTTATATCTGCAACATTTATGGGTACATTAGTATCTCTGAGATAGACTGAGAGAGAAAAATATTTCCTTTCATATGCTTTCCATGGAATCTTCCTCAGGAACGTGAAAAATTTTTGTGTGAAGTCTTGTCTGAGATGTTTGGTTTTTACTGTAGACTCCCAGGCTTTTTTCTCAGTTAGATAATGTCACCAGAAAATAAAAATTCTGACTGTTCTGCCATAAAACTATCATCATTATGCACACCTAAATTATTGTTCAAGAAAGAGTGTTTTCAAGCTGATCTGAGTTTTGTTGCACAAAATCAATTTCTGTGTTGCAGAAGTTACCAGCTCAGAAGAAATATGGCCATTTAGGAAATCTGTCGGACAGAATGTGTGAAACGTGTCTGGAGATGATATTTTTGGATCTGGTACTATGGCACCGCCTTCTAGAAGTAATTTGTGACGTGTTTGCCTTTGGCAAAATCCTCATATTGAAACAGGGTCACAGGTGGATGCTTCTCAAAGGCTCTGAGGAACATCGGCAGCAAAGGACTGAGAATATGTTAACTAAATGGGCATACAAAGGTGGGTTATTTGTCATTTCGTAAAGACAGCGGTTAGAAGGTTAGCTGTTCGTCATTTAACGGTATCTGATCACGATTGTGGATGGAAATTAAGTGCTCTGACTGCCTTAGAAAATAACACAGGATGCAAAAAAAGTTCACAGAAACAGGAACATGGATTTGAACTGCAGAGCTCTGGCCATCCCTGAAGGCACGGGCAGCTCTTCGTGGTACTGGGGTGAGGCTGAAGGAACGCTTTGGTTGTACTGCTACCACTTCCTACCTCTTCTGGAGGGGAAGAAGCTACGGTAGAAAGAACAAAATTTTGCTACTAAACTGATAACAGTTCTGGAAATTAATCTTGAAAACTTCTTATGGATCCTATACCTCTGGGCTGGTTCCACTGTCATGCTCGATGGTTCCTCCAGTAAACACATGAAGCTGAACTGATAGGACATCAGTATGGGATCAGCTGGAATATGCTGTTCTGGGCCTTCTCTTCTTGGTTAAACCAACTGCCTAACACCCATAGCCTTCAGTCAAAGCTTAATTAGGTTCTATGTTCTCAAAAATCACTCCAGAATGCCCCAGTATTTTGCAAGAGTTTCCTAGTCTTTGGTCTAGGCCCTGTTCAAACACTGCTGGCTCTCATTTGTCACATTAGCTGCTGCTCTGTTAGATGGCCTTCTTAATTCAGAGCCGATGTCCTTGGATTACTCAGGCTGGTGCGAGGTATGGGGACAGTTTGAATTTGTAGATTCTGTAAGCAAAACAATTACGTGTAGCCTTTTTAAGAGAATATGCTGAATTACATGCTACTGATCCAGAAATAATACGCATTTTAATGCAAACACAGAACTTCTTTGCAGCCCTGTATTATGCCTAGTGTGGTGTAAATTAATCCAAGACTGCTAAAATGATCTTTTCATTTTAATGAGAAACCCATTTCTGAACTCTTTTGCTACAGTGTTGTTAACATGTTTTTTAAACCTGCTCTTTTCCCTCCACTTTCTTTTCCACTTTGCTAAACCCTTTTTTTCTTTTCTGCTGATAATCTAAACAGGTTACTTAACTGAATTAAATCACCAATTGAAAGCTAGTGAAAATTCTACCTGGAAAAATCTAATCTCTGGATCTAATTTTCACTGAGTCCCAGAGCTGCCATTTTATCTGACTTTTGCGGACACCAAGATGAATAAAACCTGGGAGGGAAGAAAGAAGCTTGTGCCCCTTAAAAGTTTGAGGATGTATATTTCAATCTTCTGGGGAAAAAAATTTAAAAAATTGCTATGATCAAGTCACCCCTTAACAGTGCAATCATTCTTGTGACCCTTCCCTGAACTCTTTCCAGTTTATCAACAGGCTTCTTCAGGGAAGGCATCGAACAGGACCCACCGTTCCAGAAATGGTCACACCAGTGCCAGGCAGTGACATGCCGCAGCCTGCTGGTAACACCCTCACAGTCCACGCTCTGTTGTTTCCACACCGAGGGACTTGATTTTCGCGCTGGCCTTGGTGCGGCAGCGGGCGTCCCCTTCAGCTGGTTATCTAGCAGGCTCCCAGCAGCTCCGCTTTCCACTCTGTTTTCTGACAGAGATTCCTCCACTCTGGGATCAACACCTGCTCTGTATTCTTCGATGTATAACTTCATACATTTGCTTGCAGCAAACTTACCAGGAAACCACCTTGCTCAGTACCCTCAGCTGCCCCCTCGTCTTTGTTATCTGCCAGTGGTATCAATGATTTTTTTTTTTTTTTGGTAATCAGTAAAACTGTTATACAGCACATGGCCAAAATACACTTCCCATAGGACCAAACCAGAAACTCCCAGAGTATTTCCTATTCACACTTCACTTTTGAGACCAGCCAATTGGTGATTAAATATCTGTACGCTATTTTTGATTCATTCAGGTTTTCTGAATAAAATATCCTGCAGCACTGAATAAATGCCTTCAGATCAGCACTTTTTTCTTCCTCAGCCAAAACAAACCTTCTTGAACAAGTATCTGTGGACAGATCTGAGAGGATCTGTTTTTCAAAAACTGTCATTGACTAGCATTAATTAAATTCCATATAAACAATATTCCAGTATGTTCCATGCTAGGTGGACAGGCCTATAATTCCCTATGCCACCACCCTGTTAAATTACTTGTTTAATATATTCCCAGAATGCAAATATTTCAAGGGTTCTTAGAGGCCCAAAGTGTCCTTTCCGAGTGTTTAAAAACTCCGATACAAGTTATCCAAACACGCAGATTTACTCACTTGTTTTTAGTAGCTACTATTTATAAAACTTACCTGACTACAGTTGTCATGGAGAATGTTTCATCATCATCCTATGGTATAAATACATCATCTGATTATTTCTCTATATACAGAACAGAAATATTTAGTGAAGTCTTCCAATTGCTTTTGTAATATCTATGCAAGCATATTCCAATAATATTGTTAGCATTCTTTTCTTTGTTCTGTTCAGAAAAACAGCTCTTTTAAATGCTGTTCCACTTGTCTGACCATTGGGTTTTATGTAATTTTGTTCCTCTTCTCATTTATTTACAGTTCTTAAATCTCTCACATATATTTCTTGCAGCTTCTAGTATTTGTTATAGAAGTTTTTCTTATTCTTATGTATCTTTGTTTTCAAGCCAAACTGTGTTTTAACTAGTGCTGTCTTTTTTTTTCAGTCAGAAGTTGTTAGTGTTTTGGCTGTTTTGGTAGCATCTCTTAAATAATTCCCAATTATCATGCATCTTTTTAAGTCCTTATCCTTGATCTAGCTCATAATAATAAGATAGCATGAGGATATTGTACAGGCATTACGTGACTTAATAAATTCAAGGTTACCACTTCAGGATGTCATTGAGCCTCAGTGAGATGGGAGGCAGAAGGTCCCACAGAGATTTTCCTTGTTCTTCACTCAGGCCCTAAGACGGCTGGTCGCTATCTGTGCGAGCACAGCCTGGGGGCTTACGCAGACTTTCAGTCTGATCCATTACAGCTTCTTGCTTTTATTTTACACCACTTAAACTGAAATTCCCCGCACCCTCCAATGTTACAGAAACTGCTTTTTGGGAAGATTTTATTTCCTCAGTCACCATTTTCCAGTAACCGATTAATAAACACTCCAAATAATTTGATACTGAATTTTCAACAACTTAGAAATGCTGTGTTTGGGTTTTTTTCCCAATAAAGTCTTAATCTCCTTGCCTTTTTGTCCTAAATATCCAGCCACAGATTTTAAGATTCTAGTCTATGAATTGTCCCCAAACAGATACTAACAATAAAGAAATTTCAGTTCATCTTGTTTACACTTTACGAACTGAGGAAATTCAGGTAGCTGTAGGAAAAAAAACCCACAAAGAAACACAGCAAAATTCAGTTAATAAAAGAGGCTTGAAGTGTATGATGACTGGTGGTTAGGGGTGGGGAGAATAAACAAGAACTGAAGCCCAGCTATTAGACCTCAAACTGGGAACACCAAGGAGCATAAGGCTGTTAGAAACTATGAGTCTCTGCTACTTATCATCCGGGTTTTATTTCAGTGCTATAATGGACGAGTGCCTTATGACATCATTTCTGTAACCCGTTTGTCAATCATACAGTGAAAATCTTCCCTACTTGAAAAGCACCTTGATACAAAGTACAGCTCTTGAAAAGATGCCTCTTGATTTGTTTTTTTTAACAGAAAGCTAAATGAATTGAAAGTAATACGAACTTCCTATATGAAGGGCTTAGAAGAGTCATATCGTGATTTCAGAGATTCCTTACACTGAGAAACCTTCAACATTTTTTGACATGAGTATCTTTACAGTGGCACAACACATTGTGATGTCAAGTTGTAGGTAAAAAGGCGCAAGGTAGTTTGATACAATTTTTTTTTAACTAGAGTCAAGAAGGATTCCTGACTGGGCTTTTTTCAAGTAGGAAAGGGCCCATAGGACATTCACAAATAGACATTTTTGCTTCACTGTAGTCAAATAAAAGTACTATTAATTTTAGTCAGGTTGTACATGTATGCCAAAGAATAAAATAAAAGTTAAGAAAAAAAATCTTGGGTTTTGTGACATGGCAATTTTCTTACAATGAGGATTCACAACGTAATAACGTTGGTATGTGCTCTTGCTGAGAGTGATCGTGGCGATAACTGCAGTGTTCTGGTGAACAGTCAAGGTCACCTACGTCCATATTCAGTGCGTGTTCAGTATTCACCAGGAAGCAGTAGCTGTCAAAATGTCGGTCAGCCACTGGTGTTGTTTTGTTGTTGAAGACCTTAGTTTCTTTAGAGGTAAAACTCTGCTTGCTTTTCATCTTTCATAACGAAGTGGGAAATCACTCTCCAAACCCTCTTTCTAAACCCAGGAAGGCTGTAACTTAAGCAGGTATTGGCTCACAACTCTGAATTCTATTGCAAGGAACAATTTTTTTGTAGGGGGAATTTTAATTTTGATTGAGGTTAAGTCCTTTTTCAATGTTCTAAGGTATTTGAACTCCTACCGTTAACTTTTTGCTCTTGCATTGCAATAAACAGAATGCAATAGATAGAGATTAAAATACACAAATTACATAATAATTAGATAAAAATCAGAATATAGAACAAAGACAAGATAAAGAAGTTGCATCTTAAGATACAATGAGATGAGCTGAGAGACAGCAGGAGAGAATTTGGGAAATGTTTTAACCATGGAAATGTTTAATGTTAATTTGAAATTCATCCTGACTTTCTGCTGACGTACGAGAACATTGCCTGAATTTAGTCACCAACTTCCGTGAATGCTTTCTTGACAGTATAACAAATGAGAATTGGATCAAACACCTGTCTGCAGTAGAAGATGACACCCTGCCAGATGGCTTATTAGCAAAGATAACAGAACAGTTGATGAAACTGTGATACGATGGTTGAACCTGAACTCAGACTCAACGGCACACGGGTTGAAAACTTGTGGCTAAATGGAAGGAAAGTGTTTAGCCTGATATTGGACAGAGCCCGATACTGGACAGAGCCTGATACCAACTAGTTTTTAACATTTGAAATTACTAATAATCATCAGTGCTTCTTGGATCACCAAGACTTTTTTATTCCTGTCATGCTAGCCAATCAAACCAAGTGGTTGTCCAACTGCAATGCTGAACAGGAGCCTTGGCCCTGTCTTACCAACATCCCTTAAGAGATGAGGCAATTGTGTTCTGGAAAGGAAATACACCCTGGCTGGGTGCTGGACTCACGACACGAGGTAGGATTCAGCAGCTTGTTAAGGACAGCAGTTTTCAGGAGAACTTCTTACACAGTTCTGCTCCTACGTGAATTTGTTGTCTCAAGAGGTGGGTTACTGTAAAATGACACAGATGGACAAATGACAAACTCTGTGGCTGCAGCTTTCATATTTATTCATAAATGTTCAAGAAAAAAAATAATATTTTTACTTTTATGTATTTGAAAAAGTGACCACTTGCTTCAAATGTTTTTCCTTGTATATTCTGAATCTTAGTGGGTTCATGAAGCAAGCCTTGTCAGTACCTTTTATTTCCTTTTATTCAAGTTACCTCATAAAACTGGTATCACTAATATGTTCCTTGTGCTGATTTATTAAAAAATTTGAAAGTATGGCTATCTTGAAGTTTGCAGTCTTAAAAATGTCTTTCACAACTCTCAGAGTACACCGGGACTGTGAGAAACTAAGATGTTACTGATTTTACCGTGTTTTTGAATACTTTGCATCTGATAAATCAGAAATGAATTTATTAGGAATAACGCTAATAAAGTTTTTTTTTCTGTAGTGGCTATATTCTATATAACAAATGGATCAGACTCAGGCATTTCACTATTGTCTTCACTGTTTCTTTTGTTGCTGGCTTACAGCTGAGTTGGTAGTATTTGGAAAAGATCTGAATATTCAAAGATCTCTGAAATTGCTTCTTTCTCTACATCATACAGCTAAGTCACCTCCACATCAGTTTTGGACAGAATTTTTAAAATTACCTGTAGTGTAGCTGACATTTTATTGTTCTATACAAGTTGATTGACAATTAATGACATTCTACTGCATTTTCCAGGCTTTCTGCTATAACTTTTTATTCCCTCAGCCTCTGAGCTAGGGAAAAAAAACTCATGACTCGTAGAGGTAGACTGTACAGCTTTCCTTGCTGGCTTCTTTTGTGGAAACAGTGTTATGAGCAATTTCTGGGGAAAAGACTGATTTTACCATTCAATATTACTAATACACACACAGACATACTTCCCTTTCAAAACAAATTTTTCATTTATGACCCTATGAAGATCTCCTCAGGGAGAGAAAATAAATTTGGTTTCTAGAATTTTGAGCAGATAAATTGCCTAATGGATGAATTTATTTCACAAAAGGATTTGAAAAACAATATGGCAATTTTAGATCATCATAACTAGATACAGAATTACTGAAGGAAATGGAAAAGTTGGTTTATACTGTTCTGGTTCCTAGATGAGGATACAGGCAGGCAAAATATGTTCAGCCTCCTTAATTTTAAATACTCTTAGAATCTTGTGATGAAAATCGATTCATGGAAGATAATCTGTATTAAAAATGCTTCTGATAACATGATAATATATAACAACCAAAACAAATTTAAATTTATTTCCTTGTCTTGTGGAAATATGCAGGCAAACAGAATCAGATGAAAGAGTGAAAATTAATATACAGTAGCAACACCCCGAATTTTGGAATAGGGTTTGAAGTCTCCTGGTTTCAAGGCGACACCAAACTAACACTGAATGCTCTGAGATCCTTCAGTAAGAGGTGCTGTATAGATGCAAAGCATTTATTATTTTTATATTTAGCAAAGTCAAATGATTATCATTTTTATTCCAAAGCTAAGTAGCAACTGAAATTATGTACCCTTGACCTCGCATTATGATTTTGATGTCATTATTCTGAAAAGAATAATCTTAATTTGTTCTGTTTAAGGTACTGCTTGTGAAACTTCAATCTTGAATTCTTGCAGTCCACAAATAGAGCATACATTTCTGTACCTAATAAATATACATCTCATTTTCTTTAGATATATATGTAATGTGAACATGAATAGACCTTAGTAAATAATATGTATTTGACATGCTTAAACCCTGGATCTTTTATTAAAAGCTAGGGTTGATTTGAGTATTCCAAATGGAAGTTTTTCCTTTTTTTCCCCGTTGATTAATCCATTGTCAGAAGGTCATATCCTCCAGCCCAGAAAGCTAATAACATGCTAAAAAATGAAAAAAGGGTATCACAAATGCAGATTTAAATCACCTTTAAATTCTGTAGAATCCAAGACCAGCATATATTATATTAATCCCCAGTTTGTTTTGACTTGGGTTGTGCTATTTGGGTTTTGGGTCACTGAGCTGTAGGGAGTCTGGCCATTTCACTGACCCTGAACTTACGCCTTTGGGCTGGCTCAGGGGGGTGAGGCAAAAGCCTGTCAAAATTACCACACTGAATGGTCTAGGAAATTGGGACACATAGCAGGCTCTGATGCTTTGAATCTTTAATATATACACACACAATATTTTTTCTTTAATAAAGTATTGCTAGTAATGTTTTTTTTCCAAGTGCATGGTATTTTTTTTCAGCATTCATATAATGTTATAATGAGAGAAATTTAGTTTAAGGAAATCCTTGATAACTATCAGAGAGTTAAAGCACAGGAAGATGATTTTCACTTAGATAATACTTTTGCAAAAGCATCCATTAAGGCACTGATTAGTTGAAACTGATTGACTGATTGGTGTCTCTTCTCCATATAAAAATCAATCACCTCAAGTGAACATGTAAATTCGAATGCCTATCTTAAAATGTAAAAGGTCATTAACTGCAGTAAATGTAGCTTTAACATTTTCATTTAATGTATATTTAGCAGCCAAAACAATTAGTTCTGGTCATAGAACAGGACAGCTACATAGAAACAACAGGCACAGATTCATGTATGGATAATTCCTGTTATCACTAGGACTTTTTCTTGATGGTCTCTTTCAGTTAGACAAATCTCATCAGGATACACTCCTTAACATGAAGAAAAAGACAGGTAAAAAGTAAGGCTTGGAATTTTTTTTCTTTTTCACAAGAGAGTTGCAGAACAATATAGAAAATCTTTCATAGATTTCATAACTGAATGCATTCTTGTGTGGGCAGTTCTTTTCAGTGTGCACAATATCCTGACCAACTTAGGCCACACAGATGGCTTTTAAGAAAGCCAGTGCTTGGGGGATTGCCTAGTCACCAGTTTACTTTCTTGCTGAATGTGCTATTTGGTTTCATCCAGACTTTCTGCTTAGTAATAGCTCATTTAATTTTTTCAGTAAAATTCCACCTTGCACTGAGTGCCAGCACTGTAATGGTGAACAGGCCTCTTACTGACCTTCTGCACAGAACGGAATTTCAACAAGATTGCGTTTTTATAAATCATAGCAAAATCTGGCTCCCAAGCATTATGATTCCAATTTATGAAGTCATTCTGGCATTTCTACTCGGGAACAGCTCCCAGTAAATATGCTCAGAGAAATAGGTACTTTTAATTTCAAAGAGCATGGAGTTAGGATTTATAGTATATTGAAGGATACTTCATGCTTATTTACGGATGAGTACTTTCCACCTGATTCATAGCAGCTTTTACTGTATCCTGCTACATGAAGCTAAAGAGGGAACCAAGCACTCTGCTTTACACAGTTTGAGTAGTCAGGAAAATTATTAAGGTTTGCTGATCCACTGCCACTTTTGTTCACCGTCTAGCAGCTACTCTGAAAAGTACAACTGCGCTTTTCTCTACAGATTTTTTGGGCTGTTTGATCTACTCTAACTCCTGGAAAACCAGAAATAATCATGAGTATTTATGGTTTTTTAAAATTAAATGATTCCTTCTGTTGAGAGTATTTCTTTAAATTTCTTAATGGCCTATTTTTGGATTTATCTTAAATGTTGCTTCTGGAGTGCAATCTTCCACTAATCAGTTCTAATAACTTTTCAGGACTCATCACACAGTGAGCTACATAACCTTTCCTGGCAATTTACTGTTCAAATATTTAATGTCAATCAATGTTATTGTACTTGGTGTATGAGTAACTTTTTTTAAAGTTGACTCAGTTCTCGCTGTATATCTTATTTCTAATACAATTTTCATAATACTAAATCTAATATTTTATCAGGTAAAGCTGATGTGTGTTCAGCCTTTAATTTTCAAAACTTTTGCGTTTGTTTTCTCGTATAGCCAATGAGTAGTAGTCCTCAATGGAGTAAAAATAGACTTGCTGCGAATGAAGAAAATTACTTGGAAGACAAAAGGATATATTCAGACTCCAGGCTGTCATCTAAGAATACACACAACAGCTTTAAGTAATGGTTTGGGAGCTAAAATGAGTCCACCAGCAACACAGCCCCATACTTCAGTGAATTTAACCAGCAGAGCTGAGACCACATCGGCTCAGTCATTACAAGGAGGACTTTCCTGAGCCCTTCAGATACTCGGTATGTTTGGGACGCATGACAGATTTATCACTGAGATGTCAGAACTAGTGATGAAATAAAAATTATGACTTCTTAATGACTCTAAGACAAGGTGTGTTATGTCCACTGCTTGAAACCACTAGTAAAACTATGGTTATAAACTTAGCTTTATTTAGGGTGATTTAATGAAGATTCTTATCTCGTTCCTACTTAAGAGACCCATGAACTTTCTATTTGAGAATGAACCCTTTTGAAATATTAATAGAAGAACACAATGGAAATGGTAATTTTAAAAAGATAGAGTGTTTTTTTTACAGATGTATTTTTCACATATTTTGTTCTTTTAATAAATGAGAATGTTTTGACAAAATTTTTCAGTATTGTTTTCTAGTGACAAAAATATTGATGCATTGAGATCAAATGTTATGTGCATTCATATTTCATGACTGCAATTACACCTAACAAGCTATGTTAAACAAGTTGTTGCTGTTTTTTTGTATTTTGTTTTCTCATATTGTATTTATTTTACCAACAGGATAAGCTGTTGGAATGGTTTATAACCTCATGTCTTCTGAAGATGAAATACTGGATTATTACAACACTATGGAAACTCCATGCCTGGTGATATTTGCGTCATTAATGACAGAATAGAACTGATGACAAGGTAGATGGTTAATTCATTAAGAACAAATGTCAACTGAATGTCATTGTAGGTTTCAAGGTTTTTGCCTGTGTTCTATTCTGACCTCAAAAGGCACTGTACAAAATGATGTCTGTAATCTCGCTTTGTAATAAAAAATATTGTCTAGTTTGATTCCAATGCAGAGGTAAGCAACTTGATGCCATGAATGAATAAAAGTGTACATTCTAATGTGTTTAACCAGTGTTGAGAAAGAATCTATTGGTAAACACGGTTCAGTACAATGGTTTCAGTTTCATAACATTAGAAGCAAGACTTCTTTCAAGTTATTTCCTTTGGAAGTTCTGTATCTATTATTCTCACCATATTCTTTTTGCATACTTTTTATCAGTATTACTTTGCTATTGTACATCTTTTTAAAGTACAAACATTCTGTAGTCAAGCCAGTCTTCCACTAACAGAAATGGAAAAAAACCCAAATGAATAAGAGCAATCATTAATTTGATTACTGTTGTTTCATTCAGGTTTCATATTTGAAGACAGCCCTTTTATGAGCTCAGATATCAAACTGTAGCAGACTTGTTTGGTTGGTACAAATTTTTTAATGTATTCTACTGACAGTTAAAATGAAGAAAGTAATAAATCTGCATTTTTAGTGAGATAATACAGTTGAGCTATTATTGATGGTTCCTTAAGAATCAGTCTTGTTGACTTACTTCATTGCAAGAGTTCCTTTTCATTTTTCTTTTGGAATCATAATAAATACAGCCAAAGATTTATTTCTTTATCGTCTACAGTAGAAAATTATCAGGCAGTATGTGCAAGTCTGATAAAAACAGGAAAAGAAACACAGAATACAGATCAAGAGTATAGAAGAAGGAAGAGATACACTATAATACATATTGGTAATATAATCAAGGTTGATACCAACAAAATTAAAGATATTTAATTGGTATTTTTGGTATAGAAAAAAAAAGTTTGTGGTCAAAAAGTGTCAAGTAAACTCTAGTAGGCACAAACCCTTGTTTTAGGAGCTTATGGGGTTACATTTGAGATTGCTGCCCTTCCTCAGAGGAAGGCTAGGTTTGCTTGCTCTGTGCTGGACAGGGGAAAGCTGACAGATGGCTTTTAGAGGGCAATTTCTAAAGGGTATAGATTAGAGGATTAGGGCCTAAGCAACCTGCTGGAGGACAAAAGGATCTGGAAGGGCACTAAGAAATGCACCAATGTGAATACCTGCTGCAGTTACAGCAGATTTTTAAACAGTTGTTTTAATTACAAATCATTTTGGGATACATGTTTGGTGTCCTTTCTAATTACTCAGCATGAGGTACAAGAAACATTGTGGCAAATGTCAAGCTAAAGAGACTCAGAGCATGAAAAACGCTGTGACTAGCATGAAAAGAAAGCCGAATGAAGAAACAGAAGCAGACAGCACTGAGCTCAATTTCTAGACAAAAAAATCCCGTACAGGCACAGAAGTAAACACCAAGTCTGTGCTGAGAGATGCCTAAGGGAATAAAGATGAAAAAAATGAAGGCAAAGCTTTTGGTACTGTCTTACTGAGGAAAAAAAAAAAGGTGATACCACCTCCAGGACTAATGCCTGAAGCACTGGCACACTCATGCGTGTCTGATGAATACTAAAGCCCATGAAAGACCAAGACTGTAAAGAAATAAAAGCCAGAAGTGGAAGAAGAAATAGATCCACTATAAAATGCCCCTAAGCAGGCTGAGGGAATCCAGAAGGCAAACCAGAGACAGATCTAAAAACGTGAACTACGCATTGTATCAGGCCGCATATAAATCAGAGGGAATAACAGCCATTTTTTTGGAATATTCCAATGAGCTTGTGAAACTGAGTTTGCCCTAACTCAGTGCTGTCTCTGCCCTGGGACGAAAAGGCAGAAATACGACCTGAACACCTACAATCAAGGAGTAACACAACAGTGTGACTGTAGTTGATGCAAACATTGCTCACACACTGCAGCAGACAGCATGTGACACACGACTGATGAGTTTGCAGCTATGCTTTTGCATCAAGAGCCAGCTAAACCTTCCTGTAGATTACAGAATAAACTACATACAACCCATGAGAAATAGCAGCAATATTGACTGGACAAGTGTGCTTAAACTATTCTGACTGTTGATGAAACCTAGCATTTTAAATGTCTCATCCCCTACAAGTTATCCTTCATGTAAGGATAATTTTCTACAGTTCTTAATTGCTCAGCACAAGTAGCAGATATCTGCTAGTAGAGTCCACAGATGATAACCTATGTTTACCTCATTCCAATGCTACATGACAGAAATTTGGTGGGGTTTTTTCCATTTCCTTTTTTCTTATGTAGCAAACCATATGCAGTGACCTTAAAAGAATGTAATTAAAACTACAAAGTCAGGTATTCCAGAGAATGACAAAATTAAGGTCACCTGTCATACAAATGTCAGAAGGTTCAGGAGTTGTTATGTGAATAGGATGTTTTTAAGTTTTATTTACAGAAAATATGTTCATTACTTCTCATGTCTGAAACTTTTCTTGGTAAGCCGAAGTCACCTTTTGGTAACATTTGACCCAGCTTTTCATTCAGTACAAACATCAGGACTTATGCCTGGTTCAAAGATGTGTTGTCAGGACACAGCTGATGACATTATTTCTGTAGGAAAAGCTGTTGACCAAAGTGCACGATACCAAAAGATGAATACTTGTAATAAACACAAAGAGTAAAGAACTAACGTTAACAGAAAGAAGCTCAGTCAAAGGTTGAGACCTTCTGTCACATGTTATCTGACTAACTCCACGTGGGAGCTGAAAGGTAATGAGGAGCTATCTAAGTGAAAGCACATGAAATCAACTCACCAGTTTATAAAACTGCAGGGGTACATGCTCTGAGAGATAAATGCCTATCCTTTAGAATTACCGACACAGTGAGGTGGATTGAGAACTGTCTGAATGGCAGAGCTCAGAGGGTTGTCATCAGCAGCGCTGAGTCTAGTTGGAGGCCTGTAGTTAGTGGTGTCCCCCAGGGGACAGTACTCAGCCCAGTCTCATTCAACT
>Ga0181612_117419_pt1 | contig 15615 bp, 10 predicted proteins | sample HoacroProtozoa21_FD_119630 | JGI IMG/M metagenome (GOLD analysis project Ga0181612, IMG submission 119630) | Hoatzin crop microbial communities from Cojedes, Venezuel. Combined Assembly of Gp0051906, Gp0051904, Gp0051908 | reverse complement strand
TTTAAAGAGAAAAATTATTTATATATTTTTAAAAATTTTTTAAAATCCTATTTGAAAAGACACCCCCGACTGCCCCCCCAAATAAAAAAAAAAAAAAAAAAAAAAGATAGGCATGCCTTTAGAGAACACTGGAGCCAGAATACAAAATAGCGATAAACATTTTCTTTTTCCCAGATTTAACAGCATTGTTTGCAACAATGAACTCCAGAGGAGCCATCATTCTACATGAAAAAAATACAGGAAATATGACTCCAACACAAACTGAGAAGTAGCCATCTTATGGCATGAGACCTCATCTGCAGCACTGTATTTAATTCTTGGTATCCATGATGAAGGATAGGAAAACTGAACTTAAGATGGAAATAAGAAGAAATCATAAGAGCACCCGGATTCCAGTGTGGTAAGAATTAGAAAACTTCAACTAGTTTTGAGATTGTAAACCTCTGTGCCTACGAGAATAAAGGTTTGGACAAGATAAGCCTTGGCCAGTATTTCTATTTCTGTATGTGCATATTCAAACAAAACAGTGGAGAAAATCTGTCAATCAATCTAAGACCACCTGGTCTTCATATGTTGGGCTAGGTATAGATTATAGATTGATAACTTAATCCATCAGGCAGTGGTGCAGAGTTAGTATAAGACTTAGACAAAAACTACAGAAAATAAAAGTATCAGGACATTCTGTCTGAGAAGTTTTTTTAAAGATGACCTTGGTCATGCAGGGAGAAATATGAAAAAAGATATAAATAGCAAAAACGTTTGATGTGTTTCCAAATAATATTTGAGTTGCAAGAGCGAGGGATTGACCTGCCAGGGTAGCAATTAAGGTGAAGGAGGAAAAAGCCCGGTTCTCTTTTCTGCATAAAACCATCATGCATGAAGCCTGATAACCTGGCCACAGCGTGAGGGACAAAGCTCAAACTATCAATGTATCCCTTACATGAAGTAAGGACTTATCAGTCCCTGCCTGATAAAGCTTATTGTGTTGAGCAGTAGGTACCTTTCAACTTGAAAAGGATTTACAAATTGAAAAGAGACTGAGGCACAGCAACATAAGAAGCAAGCTCTGGGAAGTCTACAACTACAAAAAGTGAAATATGGACACCCTGGGAACAACACACGACAGATGTAGAGGCAAGAGGGGGGGCAGTGTATTCAAAAGGCTTCTGAAATAAAGAATTCTGAAAGGTTTGGAAAATAGAGAGAACTGAAATAAAAGGATATAACTGAGAAAAAAATAGGTCTGAACATCAGGGGAAGCTTCTTGACACCAAGAACATTCTGAGTGATATTTAATGTTTGTGGTGGCAGCCTTTCTGAGCTGAACCAGACTGTGGAAATCATCTCCCAGCAGAATTCGGGAATCTCAACCACACATGCACTTATATCAAGACTGAATAAAACGGTGTCATATGTACAAGAGAAGCAATTCTACATTTACAAGGAGAGGATTAGATGACCAGCAACTGGTACTATGACTGCAGTCGTTAAAGACAAATTGCAATAAGGTATTTACAGCCAGTGTCAGAATTTTCTTTTATGAAGTACTAACACAGCCTTGCTTGATATCAACACAGCTATGCCTTTCAGAAATAGTTTTATCACAAGTTTTGGTCAAGAGATCAATCAAACAAAATTTTACAGAAGCAAACAAAAGCACAAACCTGTGCTACAAGCTAACATCGATGTCCCCAGTGCGGTGTACTTTGTTGCATCCAATCTACAGCACAAAAGTGGGTCCTTCCCCCACAAACAGGGTTGTCAAAAGCTTAACATCATAACATGGAAATATAGAGAAATATCTCTGTATTTCTTTGTATAGAGAAACAAAAAGCTTCAGCTTAATAAGAGACAAGAGCACCTATTTCTGTTTGAAATTCGCATTTTTAGTCTCCCATGGTACTTGCATTTTTTTGCATTTGAAATGCAGAGAAGAACATAAACACTAACCAAAACACTCTGGTAGGACTCATGTACCTATTCCTGCGGACAAGTAAGCCAGAAAAACTTCTCACATTTATGCTTCTGTCAAATCTGGTTGTTGACAATTGAACATTTTAGTAGTTCTCAATACAGTAGCAGTTGCAAATTCTGGGAAAAGAAGGTTGCTAAGATTCCCTCTCACTGTGCAAGTGGAATTTTCCACAGTTATATAAATAGTATTTTTGTGAAAGCAACTTGTACACAGTTGTGCTACCACCACACATGAAATGGAAAGTTCCACAGCTGTAACGAAACAGGGAACTTTTGTTCATGGAACACTTTTATTTTCATATTAAGGACAAACATGCGTCACAGTCCAGAGCAGCATTGCTTACCTTTGCAGTTAATACAAGAGTTACAATTTCTTTTCCTAAATATAAGTTGTATCTGATTTTAAATGTTAATTTTCCGTAATGCATGTCTAGCAAAGTTCATGATAAAACACCCTGAGCACAGCTGCTAGTTGCCACGTCCCTTAAACCTACCATAACAATTTGCTTGCATGCAAAGCATGGAGATGAATCAGCAGCAAGCAGAAACAGCTTTCATTTAGGGACATCAGGATTTGTGCAAATTGCAACAAAGAAAGGTATCTACCAAAAAATTTATACTTACTTTTTCTCGAGTAACAACTTTCAGCCATTATCACTAGATACATTAAAGCATTTTGATTAGAAGCTGACCACCGAAGCATGGAAAGTAGAGCTAGACAATCTCAAGTCATCCAATCCATCTACATGAAATAAAATAAGAATTCTACCTTAAATCTACGGCGTCAGTCAAACTCCACATTATTTGAAAAACACTTTACTATAAATAGCACTCAGAGAAGAGGGAAAAGAAGTAAAGGTAAGTGAAAAGCTGGCAGGAGAAGAAAAAGAAAAAAAGATGACTGCTACTGGCTCCATGGAATTTGGTGCATTTTCTGTGCACATATGTAGCTCAGAAAATCAAATCTTGAAACAGATCTCCGTGAACTGTAAAGAAGTGTTCACCAGAAACTACAAAAATCCCTAATAGATCTCACATTTAAAAGAACAGTCAGCAAGATTATGTGGTATTTACAGACTAAATAGCAAATGATGACAAGCGTCAAGATCTTGCTCATAGTCTGGAACTTTAATTCAGAGAAAATATAGAGGAAAACAATTAGATTATAGTTGTTAATTATGCACACTAATTGATGGGAGTTATAACAACTACTTTGGCATTTCAAAGTTCATCCTTCAATAGCTACTAGATGTTAAGAGATCTGTTCTAACACCAGCAAGAACAATATAGACATACGGTCCACCTTTCCCTGAACGCCTGGAATCCCACTGCTTAAAGTTCTGTTTACATTGGAAAAGTTAGTTACAAAAGTATAAATATGTATTTTGCTTGCAAAAAAGTTTGTCATTGGTGATAAATCATATCAAAAAAAGAATCTTATGCAACTTTTAGTTTTCAGAAGAACTTATAGGGCTGGCTTAGGGGCCATAATAGCTTTGCTTGTAGGTTGAGCAACTGAGGGAATCAGCGAGATTTAACACACAGAACACATCAGAAGGGAAATGCTCCCTAAAAGATTCAAGAAAAGGGAAGAAGACTGAAATGGGGTATAAGATTTCACTGTAAGACAAGGTGCAGAATAGAGCCTGAAAGCATACCGACTTCAGCAGGCACTGATCAGATTGAGGCCAGCCTGGAGTTACCTGGTGCTCTTCAGTCCTTCCTATGACAGATGTATAGTCACGTTCAGCACTCTTACATACACAACTGTCCTGCTCAGGAGAGCAAACAGGTAGAAAGGAGCCTTTGCTACTTACATTATAACCACGTTGTGAAATGGAGCCTGTCAGGCTCAAGGGCTGCTCTTACCCTGTCTCTCATGAGAATAACATTAGTTTTATAAAACAACTTGGCAACTACCATCCCACACTTCCATCAACCCATATCAATTAATCTCATCAAGCACATTTGCCCAAGTTTATTTCACTCTCGTTTAGATTCCCACCATTCTGTCTCTTTTCTTTTACTGCTTTACGGATAGTTGAATGTATCTGATGAATGGGGAGGTGGCAGGTCTTTACTCTGATGCCCACCCTCCAAAGGTTAAAAGTAAAAATGAAATCAAGAAATCTTGACATTTGTGAAGTTCCTTGCAATGCCTTTCAGCTGACAGTCAAGCATGCCCAAATGGCTTTCTCAGTTGCTTGCCCTGACATCACACTTGATGAGCTGATGGCAGAACTGGTAAGAATACGTAAGATGACTTATTCTTCCCCATCTGACTGGTATCTCTCCTCAGCACCACGTGCCTACTCAACGTTGGTAGTTCTCACAGCAAAGCAGGAGCCCCTGACCCAAGCTCCCATCCTCACCCCATCCAGGGTGGCTTGCAGGGCCAAAAGCCTGCTCCTGTAGACCATTCCACTTCCCATCATTGCAGCTAACGCAAAGTTCAAATACTGATCTGGAAAAGATCCCTTACAGAGAGTCTGCATCCACAAAGACAACTTCCTGAAGTGGTCCATATTTTGAAGGGTACCTGTGTGTATAGGCTTAAAAATATATATATGAGAAAATATCCAAGACAAAAATATCATTAGTCCATTCAAACTAATCCTGGGCTTTTCAAGAGAAAGTTACAGCACTGTTGACATCAAGTAATAAACAGCTTGTAACAGTGCTCTCCTTTGAAACCTGCAGCTCCTATGTTAACCACAGCAGTGGCTGTATCACTCCCTTAAGTGGATCTGGTCTCAAACTGTACAGCAGAAGAATCTGTAAGCAAACAAATGAATAACTACTATAAAATCTCAGCTAAAGTTTTAAGTTGTCACACAACAAGTTGGCATATGAACAGTTGTGGACTATGTAGCTTAGAGTTTTAGTTTAATTAATAGTTTTAAGAAAGTCTAATATAACTGGAAACTTCAAAAATGGGGTATTTTGTTTGCATTACATGTACGCTTTGGGTTTACCTATGCACTTTGAAACCCAAAAGAATGCTCAGAAAGCTTTTTTATCCGAGGCAAACGAAAACAAATACGGAAACTAAGCTTTCAGTGAGAGGTGTACGTGTTTCATAGTGCAAACAGGCTAAACTATTTGAAGAAAACATACCAAAGAAAACACACTAGTGTTGTCTTCATTTAGGAGGGACACAAACAGGAGTAACTGGAGTCATGAGTAACCCAGGACCACATAAGTATCTGTCCAGTTCTCTGCATTCTAAAACAGATATCAGATGGCATCTCATGCTGTTGTCAGTGACTGAAGCTGTTCTGTTTGCCTGCACTAAAAAAGGTTTGTGTGATGCTGTCAAGTCAGACTCTGAAGAACAACCGGTTGCAATCTCCACCCTCCATCCTTCTCATAGAGGAGAAAAGTCGTCTTTGATTACAGACATTTCAAACAATCAGGAACCCTGCGTCCAAGAAATGAGGTGACAACTTTACAAAACATGGAATACTACCACAATACATTGACTGGAGAAAGTAGCACTCAAATTCAGCCCACTTAAGAATCCAAAAGTTTTTTTGGTACATGTTGCATTGACAGCATGCATACATAGATATTAAAAGGCAGAATTCCCACAGTACATCCAGCACCAAGAGTTCAAAGAGGTTTGTCAAATAGTGGACACAAATTACTTAAAATAGTACAGTTTTATTTCATTAACTCTTCTGTCACTACTGCTGTTTAAGAATGGATTTCCTCATTTAGTATGTCTCAACTACATTAAAACAACTTGAATCCCTGTTCTCCCTGCTTTAACATCAAGAATCCTTTTTTGAAATTGTTCTCTTCTCATAGCTGGTTTCCAGTACTAGTCTCAGCAGTGTTCAGTCTGATCTTCACAAGGCTTTTTCCCCCAGGAACGATTTTCAGTTTTACACGTCAGTAACATACCCAAGCCCCTGGCACCACGGGGTTAAGATCAAAAACTGACGATAATTCCTCCCAAGGCCCTTTTATTTTATTATTTGTAAGAAAAGCATTGCCTTGTCTTTTTTAATAGGCTTCCTTTTTCATATCAACATTGAAGCCAGATGAGAACTTTAACCTTTAACTTTTATCCCCTTTAGGAACTGACTCCACTTTTCTAAAGTGGCATTTGTTCTCTGTTCTGTCAACAAACTGAGACGAAAGCTTGAGCTCCTCTCCAGGTGGCACCTATTGTATATACAAGGAGCTCTTCTCTTTTCATGCAATTCGTTCCATTAGAGAAGGCAAACCACAGTTTCCTGTTGAATTTTAAAACAGTACCTCATGTATAATTTATAAAAACTGCCAATTGCATCAACCTCACTTTTCTGGTATGTTTTCTGCTTTAAAATGTCACACGCAACACTTCAGCCCTAGGTGCAGTATCTACAAGCGACCCTGCACTGGCATCCATTTTGTTGCTATCAACAATCACTTGAGCATTACAGATTTTTTGGCTAACAACATCACCTACTGCTTTGTTGTTACGTTTAAAGTTGCCATGGAGACAAAAGAACAGCTGAATAGCAATTTTAATGCTTGAGAAATCCTTATTCTTTAGTAATAGCATGCTACTTGCCAGTATAGAGTCTCAGGCTTTAATGGAAGTTATTATAAATAGTAACTTCTAAATCAAATCCTTGATCAAATAAAAAGACAAAAAAGAGACTTGTGTTTCCTCCTGCCCACCCAAGTTCCACTGGTAACTCAGAGGCAGAGGAGACTGTCTCCCTGCTGTGGCACAAGAGAGCAGCACAGCAGAAGTTGCCTCCAGCCACATCCTGAAGGATACAACAGTCACTGCACCAAGATACTTACCCGATTTTCTCCCCATGTGCCTCTAGGTTGCAAATAACCTCAAAATGGGAATGAGTAAGGAAGTTCCATGATTCACCTTCCTCACCAGCTCAGGTAAAGTGCTGCTGCATCCACAGAAACACTACGCAAACTAGGAAAAAAATCCAAGGATCCTCTGCTTGAATTTTCTCCTCTAGCCATATAGATCTGCTTTTTCTCTAGCACAACCCTTCCTACACAGCGTATGTGTAGAAGCTCAAACTAACAGCTGAATCCCACTGCTCTCTGCTCATAATCCATTAACTCACATTACGGTCTATCTTGGAACTGATGGGAATTGAGGGCGCTCAGCCCTGGGATACTTGGCACCTTTCAGATTCCAGTCCTAGATGTTTAATTCCTTCCTTCTCACTGCAGCTCCTGCTCTTGAGCAGACAGAATACATGGTATCAAAATCAGTATCACCTAAAGACTTTTCTGTCTTAAATCCTGTTGTTGTTGAGTCGGAGAGTTTCTAAAGACCACTATAAATAGAAGATTATCCCTGGCTTGATATAGTGGATCAGAGACAAAATGCAATAAAGCAGAGTCTTTTCCCGCAAAGCCCACCAGCAGGCAAAGCAAGCAGCTGTCAGGGACAGCTGAAGGAATATTTTCCTGTACAAGAGCCTGCCCCTCAACCTCCACTTGGCACTGCTGCCCTTCTCCCAGCACCTCAATGGCCGCAAGAACACAACACTTCTTCCCAGAGGTTGCTGCCAGATCCTTCCCCAGCAGGAGCGGCAGCTTTATCCCCGCAATTTCCTGCCCCCGAGCAGACCCTGACTTGCCTGTTCCCATGAGGTGCAGGATAATATACTCAGAAGGAATTATTCTAGCAAGACAGCAAGTGGTAGGAGATAATGCAGAAGAGGAGGAGGAAGGCTGAGATTAAGAGGATTCTTCCTCCTCCTCACCAGACCTCCCTGCTGAAAGACTCCTGTATGCCCTTTCCCAGTCACTGAATTGTCTTTGCCCTCCCTGCCTTTTCTCCCCACAGCCCCGACATCCCACTTGCAGCTCCTTTTACCTCTACAGAAGCCTCTTGCGAACCCACTGCTTTCAACAACTCGGCCTCCGTGCCAAAATATATTTTGTTGACACTTCAGAAAGAACACTTCACACTGAGGATTATGATCTTTTACTCACATTGGACAAAATCTGCTTTTGCTAAGAAGCCTTGAATTGACTTTGGAGCTCACAGACGCAAAAATATTAAATGTTAATATACGAAAGAACAGGCAGGCTGTGACAGCGGAGGTCTGGTCCTCTAGCTTGGAAGTTTCCAGCTGAGTGAGAACATTCTATTGATAAGCTCAAATTAAACATGCAGACTGATCCTGGTTTTACAAATTCTCTGATCTATAGCAAAGGTGCTTAAAGTGGAAATAAAATTCTGAAAGAACACTACTTTCTTGTTCTTTTGAGCAAATACTTTTCTATTACTTGAGGGAGAAGAGTAGAGACAATGATGAAAGAAGTTTTTATTACAGTTATTTAATTCAGTGTCTCAGCACTCATCTGCAATCCTAAGGTCTAAGAGACATGATGCAAACGATCACAACAAAAAGAGAAGGAGTGAAAACGTAAGAGCAACTTCATCAAAAAGAGGGCAAGACAATATTTTAAATCAGCTCCTGGCCCACTCTCTGGAGTTTCATTATTCCAACCACAGTTTTGCCTCAGCAGGTCCTGCTCTAGACTCGTCCAGTCGCAGAGAGATTGCAGAGCTTAAGCAAGTCACCCGGGCAGAAGTCCAGTAAGACAGGCAGTCGTTCCAAGAAGACAGCGTGCTCTCCTCTGATGGCATCTTATTCAGGGGCATCAACAGCCCGTGACAGGGCTGCCCAATGACTGCATGCAGCCCTCCCCTTGGAAGAGCACCCACCAGGGCAGTGGAGAGCTGGGGCATCACCCCACCAACACTGCAGCAGCTGCGGGGTTCTGACGAGTTTGAGCCAATGCGCTAGTCTCCGGCTACAGAAAGAAAAATGCAGTCTGGTACATCACTTCTGACCAGTTGTCAAGCCCAATTCCACATCTCTCTAAAAGTGAGGGATGAATGGAGAAGATAAATCTGCTAAAAAAGTGATGAAGTTTCTGATCAATGTGCCCCCACAGTTGAGCCTGAATGGAAGGGAGAGAAGTCCACGCATAATGAAACTAGGTAAAACTCAAAGGAAAAAGGAAAACAGCTGAGTGGCAGCCTCAGCCCAGTCCCACTGGCATTTTTATCAAATATGTTTGGAATTACTCCCACCTCGGGAGAGAAAAATCTCTGAAACACAATTTAAAGAAATGTGTGACAGGGCAGGAAATAAAAGGCTTCAATTTAAAAGGTTATACGGAAAGACCATTTTATAGGGGGAGGATGTTTGGAAAAGATTATTACATGAAAAAAATTCCAGATGGAACTCAAAAAGAAATAAAGCAAGAAACTGATAACATCAAGGTCAGGTTGTATTGGAAGATTAACATATATTCAGAAACTATGAAGAATATGAAAGGCTGTGCATTTAAAGTTTAGTAGCTATTCACACAGATTCCTAGTCAGAGACACTGTACTAGCATCTATGCGAAGTCTAGTCTTATTCATTTCAGGCCATCTGAGAAAACCCCAGACATATAACTTTCTCAGACAAAGTATGAGTCTTTCTTTCACATGACAGCTAGGTTAAAAAAAAAAAATTAATACCCCGAGATCATTATAGACAGTTGACTTGCAGTGGTAGAGCTTTGCCTAGGATTTCAGCTCCTATATTTCTATTTCAAATATCTCAAATAAAGAAGGACAATATCTGGGTAAATTGGGGGATGAAGGAGTAGGGTACTCAGACTACTCCAGTGCAAAGGAAGAAATGCATTTAAGATGAAGAGTAAATAGAGGTCAAACATATAACGTTTTAGAAGGGATCCAATTAAATTGTGAAAATGAAGAATGATGCAAAAGCTGGCAAACACCCATATCATCTAGCAACTCCTATCAATAAACACAAAAAAGCACAGACTCAACTGTTATCTTGTTATATTAGCTTAGCACTTCCTCGCCGCACCCTGGTCGGCGAGATGAGGGATTCCTCGATGTGAGGCGCAGATGCAGGAAGCCTTTCCCCCGAGAAGCTTGGCAGAGAGCGGCCGCATTGCTGCTCAGAGCAAGGAGCTCTGGGCAGAGCATGGCAAAGGTGTTACCGCCACCATGCAATGTCCTTGCAACAGCTCAAATTAAGAAACCTTGCTGCCCGTCTAGTAAGTTGTTCTTTCATCTTTTTGTTTGTTGTGGTGTGAACCATCGTTCCAGATGCAATTTAACAGGAGTTTGTGTATTTTTCTCACAGGTCAGTATCAGGTATTTCATTATTTATGTTCATAGTCCCTTAGAGAATTAATCCTTAGGGTATCAGTGTTTTAAAATTCTGATGAAAGGTTTTAAAATTGCCCCTGGATTTGTATTTGTAATTGACAGTATTATATAATTTTTAAGTACTGAATGAGTCACAATCAGATATAAAATAGTGACTTTGTAGAAACTTTGTTATGCTTCTTAATATTTCTTACACTTTCCTTGCTGTAAGGGTCTAGGATTTCAGTCCCTGATGTTTGGATTTACAAGAAGCCATTCCTCTCTTTCCAACTCTTTCCTTTGTTTAACTTTAAAAAGCAAAGATGGTGCTGAGATCCTCATTTTTGTTAGACTTGCATAACTACATTTCAAAGTACTTCTCAAACCGCTGCAACAGAAATGTTTCCCAAATCTTACAACTAGCTCTCCAACTATGAGCAAAATAAATCCCTAGGTTTAGGGACTCAGCCTGTTAAATGTATCTGGATGAATCTTTCCTATTTTGATCAAGTATTAGAAAGTTCTCTCGTTTGTTGTGTGGTTAGTTTTTCTGTAATCAGCTTCCCCTCCCAGTTCACAAGAGCTGCTCATTTCTTTTAACTCAAAGAGCTACTCAGATCCTGGTAACGTACCTTTGAAACATTATGACTATTACTAGCTTCTTCAGTATCACTACAGTATAGTATATCTTTACTTTTATTTTAACTGGATTCCTGAAGTGGAAGAAAAAGGGTTATTTAGTTGTTTTTGTTTGCTTGTTTGTTTTGCTATTATTAAGCCGTAATAAGATCCCATCCCTTTCATTATCTGATACTATTTCTCTACAGCCATACTTGAACAGGGACTCAAAAAGTAAAATGATACTGGTCTTCATGTCCCAAGAGCAGACAGCTAAAACAGTAAACTGATACCACTTACAGCTGCTATGAGTAGGCATTCGGCTTAAAGACTTTTCATGTAATCTAACAAATGTTTCAAAGCACCACATATGTGCAGAGTATGCCGCTAAAAGTAATTCCAAGTTCAATTGTATTTTTAATATTAAAACTTCTAAAACATATTTTAAATGTTTAATTACCATAATTTTAAAATTTAAAGAGCACAGAGCCACAGTGTAATCATGCAGTCTCTAACATTGTTGATCTTAAAGTATAGCCTTTACTATTGAGTACACTCTGTGAAAAGCTGATTGATTTTGTTCTATAGCTGGACTTTCTAGTTAATCAGAAACCGCACATCACTCCCCATGGACTCCTTTGCACTCAAGACACAGAATCAAAACGAAAATGCCCCCGCTTCTAAGATTTTACTTATCTTTTATTTAAATTGGACAGAGACCAGATTTTGTAGATTGCTGAGCCTATTTCTATTCTCACATATGCTCATGTCCATTAGACCAATTCCACTACCCTCAGAGGATTCACATGGGTAAATAATCAAGACTGAGCAAGCCCGCCACAAGCCACTTTGAGCTGAAGCATACGCCCCATGACAGACTGACCTGCAGTACATCAAGGAACTGATAGGCAGTGGAGATACTGATCAGCCTTTGGTTTTATGTCAGAAATACAATATACCACTTCAGAGGCCAACTCCTCATTCCACTGCTGTGAGCGGCAAAACTTCCAACAAAACCAGAATTACAAGCTAACAATTTAAGGGTAAACAACAACATTCACTGGGAATCTTGTAAAACCTGGTCACTCAGTTTTGTAGCTCGGCACATACCATAAGCTATAAGAACACTGCGAAAGAGAGATGGACACCCTACTCCTTTACTTCCAAGTATTCCCGGTATATTTTACTGGCTGCATAACTACCCTTTCAGTGCCATTAAAACCACACAAGCACAGAAACTACGTTTTTCAGTTAAACCATAGGATTGAATCTATCCTTATTCCTTAATCTTTTCAAAAGCTTTCAACACTCTGAATTACTCTCTTTTCATGTCTATAGTGCCCTTAGTTTCCTACAGTTCTAAGGAAGCCTGGAGTAAAGTCTCTCTTCCCACTATTAGTGACATCCCTACTCTGATCTTGACTGTACCCTCTGTGTTGTTTTTTTTCCCTGAAAACCCCATTGCTTCTGTAATTCTCTACCACAGTGCTCTCCCTACCTGTTCTGATGTCTCTTCCTCCCTTCAGTTTCACACAGCACCTTAAAAATAAAAAAGTTGCAAATACTTGGCTCATACAATTTTCCTTCTCAGCCTCAGCCACTGACTCACACTTGCCCATAACCTGAAATTTTAAAACATATATCATCAAAATGGCCCCTCTTCCCAGGCACCCTAACTAACAAATCCCTACTTAATGAGAAGTACTTTACCAAGTTCTCTGTAGCTCTAGAGATTTGGGACTAGCCAAGAGAAAATAGTCAGGTTTTTGTATTAAACTAAATGAAACTTCTTGGTTTTGCAAGAATGTGGGAAGGGAGAGAGCAGCGATCTAGGAAAAGCTTTAGCTATGGACATTACCTTTTCAGGACAGAATTCATAAATTCCTACTAACCAAAAATCTGAATAACTATGCAATAGATGTAGGGATGCTCAAATTAAGATCTTTGAACTATCACTATTTCTTTAGGACTTGCACCCTTCTTTCTATAAGTGAATAAGTTTTAGAAGTTTGTAAGTGAATGTCCTACAGTTAGATTAATATTCAGCCCTCAAAGAGGACAAAAAAATCTGCTTTCTAGTCAGCCATGATTTTTCTATGATTTACGCGTACACACAGTACTTTGGTTCTCTGTCAGAGATAACCTCACCCACCCACAAGGCAGGGCTGCTTTCTTCTTCTGCTCTGCTCTGACCTGTCATTTCAGGAAGCTGGCAGTAGCTTTTCAAAGAACTTCTCAGAACTATTTTTAGACCTATTATTGACATTTCTACCTAAGTTTCAGCTGTGCCACCACGACACGCTGACAGACATTAATATATGGTACTCCAAGTCACTAAAGAGTAGTTGTTAGTATCAACAAACTGATTAATTTTTACACAGGACACAAAGCACATGAATCAGCCTAAGAATAGCCCTGGAAGCTATTGCCCAACACAATACCTAATCTACATCATCCTCTTAAATTCGATCTTAAAATAGACAGAAAAAAATTTGGTTTTACTAGCATGGAACCTCCAAAATATTTTCAAACTCTTTAAAGGTGCAATTCTGGGAAAAACAATGCTTCAGATGCTTTAGCTACTTTTCTGGGATTAAGAATTAGCCACCTTTTCAGAATTCTTCTAAGCCATGGGCTACCAAAAAAACCAATCAAGGAATATAGAACAACACTATACCTTTTCACATCTTTATTTTAAAGTAATCGTTGGATGTTTCTTTTTAAATGTATCGCACTTTCTAAAAGAAAAGCTGGTCCATGGCTGGCTGTTTAGCCTTTTGCTGTAACTATTCCATTCTGTCCTCTAAGCCTAGCTTCATGCAGGTGTCCTGATACATGTCAGCAAGAACTACTTTCCTACAACCACTGTAGGACTGTATCCCTAAGTAAACTTAAGTAACATAAAAATAATTTAAGTCTCCAGAGTCTGCAACAGTTATAATTCTATTTTAATAATTATATATTATACACAAGGATGTATTATATTTCAGTTTAGTCACAACAATGAACAAAACAAGGTATTCTAAATTGAACACAACTGTAGAAGTATCTGACAAGCTTAGGGTTTTTTGGGGGCGGTGTTCTGTTTTAGGGATTTACTTCTGTTATTAGCCCTTTCTTTTTTTGATTGATTGAGATCAATCAAAACAGGCTATTCTATAGGCTTAGGACAGACACTGTCTAAGTTGTTAAGCAATGTGGTGTTTTGTGTAATGTGGTAAAAGGCATGACTGTGTGCTTTCCAGAGGAAGATCAAGAAATACAGGTAACAAGGAGCAAGATATGGTGAGATGAACTTGAGCTGTCTTTTGTGTCCAGCAAATATCTTGACATTTAACAATGCGTGTATTGTGGTAGAATGGCAAAGTGGAAGCGCTGAAAAAGAAATTTTCTTTCCTCCATTCTGAAATATCTCTCTTTCTTCAGATTCCCCATAAAATCTATAAAGAACAATCTGGTTCTTCAGTCATCAACTTCAGTTTAGTACAAAGCACAGCATCACCAAGGACACACATTTTAGTGTCTAAATATCTGCTAAAAACAGAGGAAAAAAATTAAAAATTACTTCAGAATATGATTTAGCTACATATGAAAGCCTCTTTTTCTATTCTAATACCACACAAGCACATCCATACAAGCAGGATGCTAAATAAGAAAGCAATACTAAATGGAGCTATGCAGAGACATGGAGATCCGAGTTGGTCAGCAGTGAGGTTTGGAAAATAACACACAGGAAGTACCTTGTGAATGCTGGTGAGATGCCTCATCCCTTGTGGATAACTGCACTTATCACTCTCATATCAATCATTATCTCTTCAAATAAAGGAATCTGCTTTATCCAGGAACACTGGACATCTGGCCCGAAGAGTGTATACAAAAGTTCTTTCGGAAGCACTGCCCTTTTGAAATGTGCAAGTCTGAGATACATTTTTCTTTGGTAATAACTGTTAATGAAATTACCTAATAAAACAGAGATCTCAAAGACTACAAAATTAAATTTGGTTTCATAGCATAAGAGGAACTTCATTGTCTGGCTTGTATTAGTACAATAGGCAACGCATTTAGAATAACTAGGAGGTTTGCGTGATACTTGAAGTTTTCCTTGCCTAGTTTAAATTTTTACTATTGTTTCAAATTACAAGTCACTTCTGAGAACAGCTATTATAAATAACTAGAGAACACACATGCTTGAACAAAGAAAAACTGGTAGACATCACCCGATTAGGATTAGCTGATTCTGTCCATTGCAAAGGATTCTTAAAATTTTGGGGGAACTTCTCACATTTCTGTTGACCACTGATATTTGGAAGAATCTCCTAAACCTATAGGCCTAATCTTTGATCCATTAATGTAACTTCTGAGTTGTTAAAAAAAAAAATCATCAGTTCCTACCCTCACCTTTGCCCCAGAGAGATGTCAACAATCTATCAAAAACTCTGACTAATCTCAGAAAGTACCATGCTATTTCTAAACCTCGTGCCATACCCGCAACCTTCACAAACTTTGTTGCTTACAACGACTGGAACAGCGAAAGAGACCACCAGGGCAAGAGAGCAAAACGTCTGCTCTCAAAACTGAAATTTAGCACGTCTCAATACTCCAGCTACTTCCCCTCCTTCCAATGGACAGGTCTCCTCCAGGGCTATGAGGACAGGCAGGCCTTTCTTTCAACCATTTTTTGCAGGTAGCACGTGATTAGGAATTATTCCTACTGACAGAACTTGGGGAACAAAAACATTTTTCAGAGTCATTGCAAGAAGGACGCTGGAAACAAGAGGAACAAAGACAGGCTTAGCTTCCTGTCTTGGTTTCGGCTGCCGCCAGCAACAAAAGCGCCACGCAGCCGCCCCTCCCCCCGCCGGCGT
>Ga0181612_182648_pt1 | contig 15617 bp, 3 predicted proteins | sample HoacroProtozoa21_FD_119630 | JGI IMG/M metagenome (GOLD analysis project Ga0181612, IMG submission 119630) | Hoatzin crop microbial communities from Cojedes, Venezuel. Combined Assembly of Gp0051906, Gp0051904, Gp0051908 | reverse complement strand
CCCTCCGAGGAGAAACGTGCCAAGTACTGACCCCGGCCCCGGGCTTGGCGGGCTGCTGGTGAGGTGGAGCCCCCGGGCACCCGCGCTCTCCAGATGAGCTGGGTCGGGTGCTTCGGCCGTTGCGGTGTCCCGGGAGCCTGGCCGGTGAGGTAAGGTGAGGCCGCTGGTGGCAGGGTGCAGCGGGGCTGCCGTTTCCAGACCTGTTCGACTCCTTTTTCAGCCGAAACGTAGCACTTCGTAGGTTAAATAAAAATGTCGGGTTCTGAATTCTGTGCCAACTCCATGGCTTTCGAACGAAAATAATAACTGATGCATTGTTATAACCCGAAAAGCTTGTATATATGTATAGCGTGTTTTCTGTGGAATCAGACTGGTAGGGGTTGGAAGGGACCTCTGGGGATCATCAAGTCCAACACCCCTGCTATGGAACAAATCACACCATTCCTTTTATGCAATTTCATACGCTGCCCCGCGTATGTCACTTTTTTGGTAACTTTTTTTTTTTTTAATATTTTTTTACATTGCAGTGGAAGTGGTTGGTAACCAGAAACGTCGTCTCTCCATCCAGTGCTCCCCTCCTGATGCGCTGCAGGTCTGCTCGCGGGCGTCCGGAGCGCGAGGCGGCATGGAGGGAAGGGCGAGAGGAGTCGGTTGCGTGATTCCCACCTCTAGCTCTGCCACGTTGTATAACCTGAGCAGTGCGGAGCGCCTTTATTCCTGCCTTCTGTTGAGCAGAGAGCCTTGAGGTGTCAATATATGAAATAGATTCCCCACCACCTTTCTCTGGATTTGTGAGTCAGGGGAAGGTGAGGCTGTATATAGAAGAGAGTGCTTCGAAAGACCATTCTTGAGTTCGTATAAAAACCAGTATTTGTATGTGCGTGTGTTACATGTAGGTACATGCCTAGTTCCAACTTTGAGGCAAAGTGTTTCATGTTTCCATGTCTTGAGGAAGGGAGTGGCAAAGGTGATTGTCTTAGACATCGTTCTGCATTGTCAGCTCAGGAGTGGAAGAGTTACAGTCCGTGCCTTCTTCAGTTAATGTCAACTTCATACCTTTAAAATAAACTGGAATGGAATTCACTTTTGTTCTTTGTCTTGTATCATGGTTTCTCACCACTAAGAATTACTGTTACTGATGTAAGAAGTTCTCTGTATTTTGTTTTTTTTTATTAAACATCCCTTACAATTTTATGTAGTAGCCTGTAATGCAAGGCTGCTATGAAGATCAGGCTGTATGACTTAGTGGTAGAGAAATGCTGTTGTGAACAAGACAGTCTAAGAGCTTAGTTAGAACTAGGGCTTTTCAAACTCTTGACTGATAAATGTTAAGCACTTACACTTCTAGTTTTTTGTGGGTTTTTTAATATTTATTTGTTCTCATTTGAAGAAATGTTTCTTGTGTGATTCACTGTAGAAATTAATTCATTGTGGGAGTTAGTAACTTGTTAGATTTGACACTTGCACGTAGGGAGTCGGGATGTATGAAATGGGGAGATGAGAGGGTCAAAATGATAGCGACAATTTTACTGATAGAAGCATGAAATATTTTCTTCAGGAAATAGCTGGAGTCTGTATTTTGTTAAGGTATCCAAATATTTTTTCATTACTGTAGCATGTGGGGCTATTGTGTAGTGCACGTTGAGGTTGTGGTTGGACACATTTTTTTTCTCTCTATGCTTCTGTCCCCAGTGAGAAGATAAACTAGATGTTTTTTAGGATTTTGTTCTGAAAAACACAGCTTTGTTTTAGTTAAAGCTTACTTGTGTAAAGGTTAATGTACTTGTTTACCTGCTTGCCTTGAAGTGTATTCTTTGTGATTAAAATAGATTTAGCAAGCCAAAGTTGGGATTACCTTTGGGATTTTCCCCTTACCCCCACGTCGAAATTTCACATGTGCTAACTCTTGTATTAACATGAGGAGAGACAGGCAGAATTGAATTCCCAGCTCTGAGATAGCTTTGGTCATGCTGCTTATCTTGCTTGGTGGGCAGCACCCAACCCCTTTGGTACCAACTGTTTACATATCAAACATATTAAAACAAGTGTCTATGAAGGACTTACTGAAAGGGTTTCAGGTAGGCAGTTTCCCAGAGCTTGGTGGCGTGGTGGATAGGTGTGGTGGCGTGTATTGAGCAAAACCTGCAATTCTCATAGTACAAATTCTTGGAAGAGTTCACTTGTTTGTCTTGGACATCCCCCAGGGTAGCTCTGCCTTTGGTGCTTGTTGCAGAGGGTACCACTGTCTCTATATTCTTGAAAATGCTGTTTCCTGACTGTCTTTGTACAAACGGAGTGATTTCTTCCCTGTGCTCCTTACATTTATCCTCTCTCCTAGTGCAAAGACTACAACATGGTTGTAGAACTGTGGACTCAGGATTTTAGCATGTTTGTAATGGCCGAAACTTACAAGGCTTTTTGAAGACTTTTATCTACAGGTGTTCCACTGCTCTGCCTCCCATACAGTTGAACAGATGTCTGATGTGCTTTTGGTAACAAATCCTCTGATTCTGTTGTGCCTCAGGCAGTTAGCAACTGTCTTCACGTGCCACAGTTCCTTAGAAAAATGGAGACATCACCTATCTGAAACATCTTGCATACACAAAACGAACACATTTTTCTTTAAAGTGCCTTGTTCAGCTATGTCAGTATTGTTTTACCTCATGTATTCCAACTCCCAATAGAAAGTTCATCCTTCTAGCAGGTGAAAGGAAATTAGCAGCTCTATTTAGAATTTCCTCCAAGCTGACTTCAGTTCAAAAGCTGCTGGGAATCCAAGTCATCAAATGCTTTTGATAATGTGTGTTACAGTTTTTTGGGTTTTTTTTTTAATTTCTTGACTTTTCTCAAGGAAATAGTTGATTCAAAGTGGGATTGAGGACTGATATCTAATTAAGTTACCAAGTGATGCGCTTTGTGTTTGGATTAATTAAATTCTTTCCTCTTTGTTGAGATAAGTATTAAAAAATGTGCACACAGTGAAACTGTAGGCATGGGGGTTTTTGCATGTTGTGAGTTTTTTCTTTTAGCATTAACAAAATGGATAATCGTAATAAAAAAAAGTTTGAGATGCTGCAGTCTAGAAATGTATATATAATAGGTAGTAAAATCTGAAAAGGCAGCTTGTCAGCATTAGCAGCTGACCAAAAACCTTGTATGCTTTTGGACACTGTACGTGGTAGTATTCACACTGACATAGCTAGCAGGTATAAATACCTTTATCATGTTTCATACCTTTTCATTTATTCAGATAGCCTGTACAGAGACTAAGCTTATTTTTAGATGTGTTATTTTATGCAGTTACTGCATTTCAAATAAATTTTGCTTTGCTTTCAGAAAGGTCATCAGCTAACATCTCAGTTCATATCTCTGTAAACTTCAATTTACAAAATCCTTGTGCTTAGTGGACAACAGCCTAAAAACTTCACCAGGAAGGAGAAGCTTTCTCCTTTAAAAAAAAGTCATAGCAGAAAGCCCTAAACCAAAGTTAGGTGCTTATAAAGGCTTCAAAGACCAGTTTTACTTGGAACACGGGCTAATAGTAAAAGTAGTACAAGTGCAGGTTGGGCGTGGGGCAGTTTCCCTCTCCAGGTTCAGAGTTACCACACCTAAATGCTGCCAGTAATACAGGCGTTCTTTGGGTTATCTTCAGAGTTATTTTGGGTTCCATCACTCACAGTAATATATTTAAAAAAAACAAAACACAACAAACAAAACAAAAAAAGCACAAAAACCCACCGGCTTACTCAGATGAGGACAAAAGAAGAAATCTGCTCTCCATCTCCATTACTTCATTTCTATCAATGGAAAGGCCTCTGTGTTTGTAGTGGTTCCTTTTTGAATAGATTTGTGATTCTGTAGATTTTGGTTTGACATCGTACCGTGTATTTACATACCAAAATCCAGATGTAGGTGAATGGGTTCTTGTTGTTGTTGTCTGACTTCTTAGCTGTCTTGAAGTAAGCATACAGATGCAGTGCGGATTCCATACAGGTTTTCAGAAGTCTTTTAAAGTCTTTTCATATCTAAAATGGACTTTGCCATTCCTGGCCCCCCTACCCCACCCAAATTACTGTGATTTAAATATCTGTCTATAATTTTGGACATGTAAGCTTCATAAATTCAAGAATGATTCCTAATTATAGCCATCTGCCCAATTCAATCAAAAATCTTCAAAGTATTATGAATAGCTTTATGTAGTGATAGAAATGTTTGTCAGGTTCTCCTCTGTAAAAAATAGAATTGTTGGGGTATTTTCCTTTTGGAGAAGGTGCTGTATGTTGTGTGACATTTCTTTTTCACATTTCAGTTCTTGAAGGCAGAGTTTAGTTGTAACTTTAGTATTCTTGTGAGGTTTTTCCTGTGCGCAGGCTGTCATCAACATCTACATTTAGTATGTTATTGCAGGTGAAGCAAGGAAAAACAGTCGTCTTGGCATGAATAAAAGTGACTTTTTTTTAATTTTTAGCTTCATTTTTAAGCAACATTTCACTTCTTTCCAATGCAGCGTTTGAGAAGAAAAATCTGATTGTTCTTACATTTCCATCTGTCTTGGGTAAACCTTAAAATATTTCCAACTCCTTGTTTTCTGTATGCTGAAAGCTGCAAGTTCTGCAGACCTTTCTGCTCTGGTTTCCATCCCCCACCGCTGCCAGCGCCAGCTTCTTAATGCAATACCATCCAGTCAACTTCTTGTTATCCAGAGTGGGGAAGGATGAAAGAGTAGTTACGTTAATTGACAGTACAAAAACCTTCATGGCTGTGAAGGCACATGTCGGAGTCTTCCAGTCTTAGTGCAGCTCAGTTGCCACTTTGCAAGGTCATGTGGTTCCTGCTGAAGTACTTGTACCCTGCCACAACTCTTACTGTCTCTGACATAGCACCAAATACTCACACCAAGCTTGTTGAAGAACAGTAGTGTGGGAAAGTTGGTAAAATTTCAGGAATTCAAGTGATGAGGAGCATGTGATGGAAACTTTTTTTTTCTCTATAAGGCCATGAAGCCTTAGCATAAGGCCGCAAGGGCATCTAGAGGACAAACGGTGGTATAAACAAAGGAATGAATGCAAAGAAAAATGAGTCCAGAATATTGAAGCGGAACTTGCCACCTGGCAAGAAAGCCACGAGCACAACGCGTGAACAAGTAATGCACACCAAACATAATCGGGTTGCTATGTGATTTAATTTGATTATTGCCAATGGGAGATCGCTGCGTATGTAATGGGGAATATAAATGTGAGCTATCTGGGGCTAATAAACGGCTTGTACCTGATCACATTGATCGTCGTGTCGAGTCCGGTTCATCCTCTGCGACAGTCTTCCCCGCCGGTTCGTCTTGCGGCTCATGGGGATGGCCGGCTCCTGTGCCTTTAAGGCTTCCTCCTTGAAGAAACATGGTATATTTGTGTAGCTAACAAAAAGCAGCAGTCTTCAAATAGCGTGATAGCCAGATGAATCCAGTAACACAGAGGATGACTGACCACATGCTCTTCCCTCCTGTGCCCTTGAGCGTTCTGTAAATGATATTAGGCAGTTTTTCATTCAAACGATCTATCCAAACTAAAACATAATCAAAGTTTTGTAAAGATAAGGTTGCCTGCCTTGATAATTTAAAGAAATGCGTTGTCTGCCAGTATTAAACAGTTCAGTCCCTCAAACCCAAATCCACAGATTTTCTGAAATTAATCACCCTGAAAGCCAAGTGAATCCCTTTATTTGATTCCTTCCTTGTTGAAGATCTTTGATTTGATTCATGTCAGATTTTCATTTAATGGTTTGAAGAAATAAAAGAGGGAGATGCACCAGGCATTGGACATCATTCATTGCTCTGACAAATTTAGTTCCTGAAATAAATGAATAGTTTTACATTGAACCTTGAAGCACCTGGCTATAGTTTGAATTTGCATTGCCCTCTTGATGTTTAACTATGAAATCTTTCTGTCTTTCTTACATGGCTCATATTTTAAGATGAAAATAGGATGACTAATAATACACTGTACCCCTTGTTTATTTTTTTTCTCTTTTTTTTTGTATATTCTATTAGTTCTGTAAAGGTTGTTCTGAAAGTGTTTTATTTTGCTTTTGTTAATCAAGCATTGAAATGCAGCACAAGTATCATAAACAGAAAATTAATCACTGAGTAATGTCTATCATCTCCTTTCAGGAGTGTTTTTTGTTATGTAAAATGCTCAATTACATTGGCACTTTTTACAGAACGTTCAGCTATTTTGTAGCAATTTTTTGGTTGTTTAGTGATATAATTTCCTAAAAGCTAGTAAAGGGACATTCAACAGCTGAACCAGTCACTCAATTTAGATAGGACCACCCCAATTATTTGCACTTTTTTTGGCAGGTAGGCTGCTGTTTAGGCTGGTTGTTGCATTCTCGCTTTATTAATATTAGTTTAAAACCTTTATTATTCTCTCCCTTTCCCGGTAGTCCATTGTCTCATTCTTTCCCCCCTCCCCGTCCATCCATGATGAGCTTCACTGACATACACAAAGGCTGTTAAAATCCAGACTTAAATGCAGAAAAGAAACAGTTTCTTTTATTAGTCTGCCTCACATGCCTGTTTGTTATCCTTTAATGATTTCTATTCAAATACTATGGCTTGTCTAAATATCTTATCCACATCAGTGAAACAGGTTACTCTTGTTTAGGTCTTTGCTCTCATTTTCGCAGTTTCTCTCTTTTCTTGCTAATCAGGAGCCAAACAATTTTGATTCCATGGACGTGACAAAAGTTATTGATTTTATTTTAATCAAGCTCATATTATTCGTTGTATATTTAAACCCTCTACATTGAGTGTTTTATTATCTTGTCTTTTGACCAGTTTCAGCAGCAATAAATATTCCTTTTGAGTTTGATGGTAGACGGATGAATGTGTACAACCTGGATTTCTGATCAGCTTGTTGGTGCAAGGAAAAAAATCCAGATTCCTCACAGACCAGAGAGACCTGCAAAAAGCCTTACTTCCACAAAGAGCCTTTAAATATCATAAAAGACAAGATGTTGCTTAAAGTCATTTATCATCCAAAAATTCAGGAAAGATTTGAATCCGTTTTGCCTGTACCTAGACATCTTACTGAGATTCTGAAATTAACATGTAGGTTCCTTGTGTAGTGGAGAGAAATAAACATTTCTAGAAGGCTTTCTGCGACTAAAATTTTTTTTGTTTGACTGGGGTTTTTTTCATAACATTTAGGAATCAAATATTGACTATGGTGGTTCACTACAGTATATACATTCATGAGTTTTTAGAGGTATTTTCGTCTTTTCTTTAAGTTCCTACTTGGTATCATACTGAGGAATTTCATTGTGGAATTCATTTTAACGTGGTGTCTAAACTAATAAATATTGTGTGAGGATTCTATATAACTTATTATTATTATTATTTAGAACAATTATCCTGAGATGAGAAAGCAATTTACAATATAGAATCATAGAATCATAGAATGATTTAGGTTGGAAGGCACCTTTAGAGTTCACCTAGCCCAACAACCCTGCAGTGAGAATTAATGTCTTTCTAGTAACAAAGTAATCATAACATAGCTGTTAACTAGTGCATTCAAAGAAGAGTTGAAAGGAAGCACTTTATTTCTGCATTCTGAATATTCTCAACTCTTTTGTTCTGAAGTAAGCATAAATTAAATAAAAGGGAATCAAATGCTAAAATAATCCAGTGGTAACATTTAAGTTATATGCGATAGATATTTAGCTTGACTCTTCCTAGGACTTGATTCAGCTGCAACAAGTGCCATACAACAGGACAAATCTTGTTATAAACTTCTCATTTGCAGTAGATTTACTTTGGATTTGCTCTCATTTAACTGAGATAATACAACAATATAGTATAACAGCACACGTCTTCTATAACAAAAAATGCCACAAGTATTTTGAGATTTTATCTTCAATATTTTTGTAAAATAATCCATCTGTAAGTGATCAACTTAATAGATATATATAGATATTTCCTGTCGAGGCATATATTGTAATTAATCTTTGCATGAGAAACAAAACCTCTGACTGGATTTTGTGCAGACATTTCAATCTTGCAAAAGAATATGACGTAGTGCAGCTTTATCTTACCTGAGTGGATAATCTTTCCATCAGTATATACAACTACCTAAAGCAGTAGATCAATCAGTAACAAGAAATCTTAAAAGACTGTATCAAGTATTCTCACCTGCATATATATTGCCATATATTTTGCAGTGATATGGATAACATTTTCTGAGTGGGGATTATGGCTATACTTCAGTAACGTGTAAAGATTTGTGCAATATGTGCTTTTTTAGCACTCGATTAAACCTCATTTTTAATATTATTAAAAATGGGAATTTCAGATTACTTGACCTAAGAGGGTGCACTTCTTTTATCCCAGGGTGAAGACCTCTGATAAAGACTTCTGTTACATCCCTTGTATTTAAAATAATGTATTTTGTTATTAAAAATTAATTTACATTATTACATTACACAATTTAGCTATTTAGTGATACCTTGTAGAGCTTCCATTTTCTGATGTTTTTAGGAGAGTCAACTGACAGGCATTATTCTTAATGAATACGGAAGAAGTATGTGTATGATAATTGTAATTTCTTTTAGTAACAGAAAGAGAAGAAATGGTTTAAAATAGATATAGCACTTCAGGTCCTTAGAAAAGTAGTGGAAAAAATACGTAAGAACCCAAATTTAAGCAGCATTTAAAATTAACTTTACTTACAACTTTTTTCAGACTCTTCTCTGTGGTGTTTTGTGGTTGCATTTCAGAATGCAGAAGAACAAACAAAAATTAAAAAACTAATGGTATAGTAAATTATAAAGTACATGGCAGCAGTGATATAGAAGGGGTTTCTGTATTCTCTCTGTGTATTGGGCAGTGAGCTTTCAATTCATACATCATTTATAACTTGTTTCAGTGACTCCACATCAGTACAAACCTTTTAAACAAAGAAAATCAGATGTACATATTTGTTTTCAATGTTAAAAACTCCCCTTTCTTTTTCATTTGAGAATTTTCATTAAAATCCCTGGTTTTCAGGAGAAAAATTTCTGAAAAAAAAACCCAAAACAAAATAAATAGGTTAATGAAGTCTCTCTTGCTATGTCTTAAATATTTTCAGGATTAGTCATTGCCTTAATATGTGGGTGTATATTTAGTTTTTCAGGAAGCTGAGAAAAATCCACTTTTCCATTTTTTTAGTTTAATGTTAGATAGTGACATGCTGTTCTCCATGGTGAAAAAAGAGGGAGGGAGGAATGATTTGAAGTACTTTTTAATGTCTACACACATAAAAAAAGGCTACTCTGTGCAATTTTAAGACTCACTAGTCTACATTGCCACCTACATAGCAGTCTAAGAAATCATTTTCTCTCCAAAAAACCTTGAAAATGTCCCCAAATTAATATTTTACTTGCATTTACTTTAAGTTTCTGTTCCAGGTTTTCAAATTCTCTCTTGGCTTGAACCTTGCTTAACATGCTGGTTTACCATGTCTGTCTTTGTTCCAGCCTCAGCAACTCTAGTTATAGGTTTGTCCAGTCTTCCATACCTCCTCTCTTTCTACTCATTTGTTAAATATTTTCCCAGCTATTATATAACAAATATTTGTTCTTGTCTTTGGAATTCCACCCTAAGAGTAGTTTACCAGCACAGATATAACCTGATCATCCCGTATAGGCTCAAATCTGCACTATGATGCTACCAGGTCCAGAGCATGAGCTGAATTATTGGCATGGCATAGCACTGAGTTGTTAGCACGATCCCCAGCATTATTTTATTCCCATCCAACTAGCAATTTCTCATGCAATGCATCAGCACAGCTGAGGGGTTGGCATCATCCCTACTACCACCTTCACATGTTTAGTAGTAATACCACAGAAAACAGGACTGGGAGAGACCTTAAAAGGAGATCTGATCCATCCCCCATGTTAGATGAGGATTAAGCTCACTTTGAGTCAACAATATGTCCTGGCAGTTAAAAGGGCCAATGGTATCCCGAGGTGTATTAAGCACAGTTTAGACAACCGGTCAAAAGGAATGATTGTCCCACTACTTTCAGCATTGGTGTGGCCACACCTCGAGTCCTGTGTGTCGTTTTGGGCTCCACAATATAAGAAAGACATAAAAATATGAAAAAGTGTCCAAAAGAGGGCAATAGAGATTACGAAAGAACTAGAGGGCATGAGTTATAAGAAGCAGCTGAGGATATTAAGTTTGTTCAGCTTAGAGGAGTGACCTCATTGTTCTCTACAACTTCCACATGAGGAGGAACAGAGGAGGAGGTGCTGTTCTCTGCTCTCTGATGTCTGCTGACAGGATGTGAGGAAATGGCCTAAATCTGTCCCAGGCTAAATTCAGACTAGGTATTAGGAAAAAGTTCTTTACTGAGAGGGTGCTCAAGCACTGGAACAAGTTCCCCAGGGAAAGGCTCATTGCCTTTTCATGTTGAAGAAGTGTTTGGACAATGTTCTTCTATATACGGTTTAACTTCTAGGTTGCCCTGTATGGACTCAGGAGTTGGACTTGCTGATCTTCGTGGGTCCCTTCCAACTCAGGGTATTCTATGATTCCATGATTCTATTTCTATTTCAACTGAACCGAAGAAGTGTTTTTTTCTAATCTGTATCTATAAAACCTTAGCTATCCTATTTCCATAAACTGTCTAAGTAACTCAGTTGGGTACTTAGCTATCTCCCCATGAGGAGGCCTTTCTTTCTGCCCAGGCTTAATCTTCCTTGCTGCAAAATAGGCCTATTCTTTCTTGTCTTGTTCATAGTTGTGGTGATGTGCTTTCCCCACCCTTCTCCACTGCTTAAGCCATAAACACCAGCAGGGGATGTGATGACTGCATCCAGCTTATGCTGGACTTTGAGGGATGGATGGTAGCACAGTAGCCAAGGGCTGTCTGGAACAGTGATCCTGACATCTTGCTGGTATGCATACATCACTATAAGTCAATCAATCATCTTACTCTATAAATAGTGAACAGCCTGGGGCCCACAAAGCTCTCCTGCACAGCAGCAGGCTGTGTGCCAGGATCTCCCCTTGAGATGCATCCCCTTGATGCTTCTCAAGGCTACTTCTCAAGGTTGAAAGAATCCTTATGAGGTCTGATACTAGGTAAGTGAATTTGGAATAATCACAGTGAAACTTTGTAATCTTAGCTAAATTGTATAAAGGATTAATTTGACATATATAATCCCTTAAATACAAACCATCGATCAAGTCTGGGACTAAGACTGGATCCAGCTGCACCACTTTCTTTCTGAGAAGGAATTTGGAATGCGACTGAACCTCATGACTCAATAGGATGGTATCCCTAACAGTTTTGTCTCACCATGTCCTTAATGCATTAAATAATCAAGAGCACCTTGCCATCAAAGCTTGTTAAACCACTCTTGTTTTACCATCTTTGTTAACGGTCTTCTATCAATAAAATTTATTGCTGTTTCTCTTTTGCAAGTGAATTACATCACTCCACCCATTACAATAGTGTAGAATTAATTATTTATTTTCTCCTTTGTCATAACCTTTCGTATTTCTGAATACTGTTAATTGTGTACTTCTGAAATCATTTTTGCTTTGTGTCAAACAATACCAGCTATTTCAAGATTTTGTGTAGGACACATTTTCTAGAACACAGTTTTCTGCTCTAAGTAGTCCAACACGCTTTTTGAAGTGTGATGCCCATAAAGGCAGGGTAAAAAGAAGAATTGTATTACAAATACATCTGTGTTTGTTAGTCGACTAAAAAGAACAAGAGCGTATTCCATGACCCTGAGGTGAACCAGCAATAGTCTAGATATCCACACTATTTAATTCCCTAAGGCTTCATAACATGGATGCTATATCCAGATTCCCTATTGGGGATGATCTGTGGCCAATGCTAGCCCTAAAACTGTGCCTGGGAATTTCCTGGGATAATTGGACTAGCTCAAAGAAAGCTAGGGCTTACATTAGTAATTTAACATAAGAGGTTACTGAGTTCCAGTTATAAGGTCTGTGAACTGCTCAGTTGAGACATCAATTTTTTTTCGCTATACCCCAGAATTATGCAACACTTTATTATAACACCAGTTTGCCTCCAGTCAGCTGCATCTCATGTCTTTCTGCAGTGAATAGTGACAACATATGTCCCATTTACCTTGCAAAGTCAAGGACAGGGGTCCCTGTGTGAACTTACAGATGGGAGTTAGCAAAGTCTCTACAGGAGTCCGTTATGGAACCAGCCTGGGATGCTTCAGTAGCCAAGTCCTAGCATAACCTGGTTAATGCAAATCTTATTAACCTTCCTCATAGAAACATCCCACTGATCCCAAGTCCAACACTGCTTTGGTAATTGTTATCTGAAGCAGCCTGAAATGTCAAACAGCAGCATAGAGCACAAAAGCTGTAGCTTTAGTAGCCCAGAAAGACCAGAAAAACTGATCTGCTATCTTGTAGAAAAAAGACTTGTAACTATAGAAGGAAAAGCATGTTAAAAGTCTATATAGTCATAAAAGGCTGCAAAAAAGTAAGAAAATCTTGTTCTTCACGTGCATAATAGAAAAGGAAAGATGGATTAAATTGCAGAAAAAATATTAAAGTTTGAACATTAGATAAACCACCATAAAAAGAAAGGTACTGAAGCATTAAAGCAGATTCTCTGGAGAGTCTACAAACTGCTGTTCAAGGTCTTTGAGAACAAACTAGACAAATACTGGTCAAGGATAACACAGAATAGTCTTTGTAATGAAACAGGGATAGAATAGACAGTCACCTGAGGCCATTCCCACCTTATTCTCTGGGATAAACACACATTTCTTTCGTGACCCACTGCAACTCTTCAATGCATATTCTGCATTGAAATTCAGTCTAGCCCACCATTTACCTTTTTGAATATATACACAGATGAGTATTTCTACTTAGATGAAAAATTTTGTACTTCCTTCTTTTGTAGTTCCTTTCAGGCCATTCCTCTATCTTTTCAACAACTTTACGTATTTATAATCCTGTATTCAAGACTTCTTACTAAGGTGCATAGGTCAGTGATTTACAACAGATATAAGTAATTCTTTATTTCATCTTTCAGGTCATGTTTTTTCTGTAGTATTAGATTCAAGTATACAATTACTACAGTATCCAACACACATCAACGTCATACAACCTCTCAGTAAGCACACAAGTTGAGAATTACCCTTCCTGAGCTGGGTGTTGCTGATTTAACCCTTGCAACATGGTCAGTGACTGCTGCCTCCCCTGCTCCATCTTCAGTCCTGTGGGTGGCTCTGCTGGGGAGAGGGTGACACACACACACACACACTCCCAGTCACTGCCTGACCAACCATAGCCCTTCATGTACCTGGGGCTGGGGGTGCTGGAGGTGACCTCCAAGCTGCAGCTAGGATCTCAGCAAAAGATAGTGGGATGCGATTGGAAAACCTATAAATGTATCACCAAGCAGAGCCCAAGTCTGAGGAGAAAGAAAACATCAATGTCACAGTTCTCTCAGCAGACAGCTGTGGATTCTGATAAGTCACTGTGACCCACTGTCCCATCCTTCTTGAAAAGGTCTGAAGCATCAACCTTAGGACCCAGGGGAACACGAGAAGGATAATCGTAACATCAGAAGAAACACATAGATACTATGCAGACTTTAAAAAACCCCACAGTTTTAACTGCATTATTAATGAGACTATGGCCTATAACAAGACTTTGAGTGTAACAACATGCCTTCTGATAATTTCTCCTAGTACATATCTTTCCCAGATCATAAATATTTAAATTAATTCAAGCAGGAATAACACTTCAAAACTGAAAATCTTTTTCTGGATCACTTCCAGTATTATCACTGTAAAGCTGTGTTATTTTTTCATGATGTTTTTCATGTTGTTGACAGGTAAGTTATAAACAAAAAAAGCCATACATTCCGGATTAGTAAGAACAGTGTTCACTGCATTATGCCTTACGGAGTCCTAAACTTTAGAAATCTGTGGCCATCATTGGCCATTTAACAGAAAACAGTATCTTCAGGGCAGTTCAGTCTAGTGAAACATATACTGTATATTGATTATTTTCCTTTCTTCTGTGTACGTGTTTAAAGCCAGAGGGAGGTCAGATGCTTGAATACAGTCTGGATTGATAGAATACTGAGTAGAGATCAGAAAGTAAGATAAAAATATTTTTCGACTTGTTGTATCATTACAATATTTATCCCAGGTTTAGTTACATGCTATATGTTGCTGAAGTGCACTTGTCCGTATACATCAGTTAAGTATGTATGCATCCTCCTATACATGTGGGAAGAACTCTATTTTAAAGAAGATAGAAGAGCCCATGTAACAAATACCAGTGCATAAATGTTTCATCAAAGATCATTTATCTAACAAACCTTGATAACCCTGTCTAGATATCATAGTATCATAGAATGGTTGAAGTTATAAGAGCCTGTGGAAGTCACCTAGTGCAATCTCTTGTTCAAAGCAAGGTCAAATTTGAAGTTATGCCATTTTGCTCAAGGCCTGCTGAGCTTCACACATCGCTAGAGACAGCAAATTCACTGCTGCTCTGTGAAAACTGCTCCCATCCTTGCCCACAACCCTGTTGAAAACCTTTTTTTCTTAAAATTTAGTTAGAATTTCCTTCACTGAAAATTCTCTCCACTGCCTCTCTTCCTCATCTTTAAGAAAAGCCTGGGTCTGTTTTCTCCATACCCAGCCATGCTTTCTTGATTACTCGGGTAACTTAACATGGAAATTACTTCCCCCTGAGCATCTTCTTTTTCAGGCTGAAGAAACTCTGTTCTCTCAGCCTTGCCTCATTCCTCTGGAGCTCCAGCCCCTCGATCATCTTGGCAACTCTCCTTAGAGATTTCTCCAGTCTTCCAATATCTGTCTTGTACTGCAAAGCCCCAAACTGGACACAGAACTTTAGATTTAGTCTCAGCACACTAGATAGAGTTGAGTAAACCCATCCCTCAATCTGCCAGCTATGCTATTACTAATGCAGCCCTGTATGCGGTTTACCTTCTCCCCTGCCTGGCTGCGCTGCTGGCTCATGTTCAACATGGTGTCCACCAGAAATCTGGGTCCTTTGCTGCAAAACTGCTTCCTGTGCCCAACCTTTCCTGTTGTTGCCTTATTCTACCCCAGGTGCAAGACTTCTCATTTCCTTTTCCTGAACTTTATGGTGTTTCTTTCTATCCACTTCTCCAGTCTGAAGAGTTCCCTTTGAATAGCTTTCCTTTGGGATACTGACTGTTTCTTCTGACTAGATAAAGTACTTTGCTGCCTTTAGAGGAAATATCAGATTGATATTTACAATTAAAGGCCACACACATAGTGGGTACATATCTGTACTTCATTTTAGATTCTATTCTAAATTTCATTTAAAATATTGGTACGTCACACACAAGTGAGAAAGAAATATGCTTGTGGGTCTAAAGCAAAACTGTATTCAAACTATGCTGCAATTCTGGAACCATGAAATTATCTTTAACAAATCACCTCAAATGTTTTTAAGTTATGTGAGCTTTTTTCAGTTAATGTCTGTAATAATGAAGAATAGTCTTTATTGTTTCAAAATTTTTCTGTAGATATGATATGTACCTTCTGCACTTCATTGGAGATAATAAATT
>Ga0181612_183237_pt1 | contig 15619 bp, 9 predicted proteins | sample HoacroProtozoa21_FD_119630 | JGI IMG/M metagenome (GOLD analysis project Ga0181612, IMG submission 119630) | Hoatzin crop microbial communities from Cojedes, Venezuel. Combined Assembly of Gp0051906, Gp0051904, Gp0051908 | reverse complement strand
GTATTTCAGTCTTGCTGCATGCTGTTCAACCGTGGGTACGTGCTGCCTGAGAGGTTACTGTATCTCAAGAGTATTTGCTGCTTTGTGTAATACTTAAGAGGACCTTCTATGTCACTGAATCAAATCCCAAGATATTGAAGACACCTATATCATGTAATGCAAATCATAAACTTACTGAACTTCATTTAAAACTGTTTAGAGGAGCTTTGCTTTTCATTGAAAGACAGCTTTCTGATAACTAGAAACCTTTTGCTTTCCAACTTAAATTTGTTCATGGTCATTTTATGCCCATTTGTTCTTCTGCCAACATTGTCTTTTAGTTTAAATAGCTCTTCCTCCTCCGTTGTGTTTACTCATTGGCGTATTTTTAAATATCAGCCACATCTTCAGTCAGCCTTCATTTTTCTACTCTAGGACAACCCAAACTCTTTTATTGCCCTCTCATGTTACAAACACTTTATTCTTCTCATCATCTTTGGAGCCTTTATTGTCTAATTTCAATCAATCTGTCTCATGGGTAAACATAATCATGCGCCGTACATTAAGTAAAGTCTACAAGTATTTCATACATACATATACATATTTATTGACAAACCATTATTTATTTATTGGAATTATCTCCTGTGATATTTGTGTGACTGCATTTTCCTTTTTCATAGCCATTATCAAATTCACAGCTCACAGTCATCCTGTGGTCACCTAATATGCACAGTTCTCTGTCTTTATGTACAACTTACAACAAATAAATGTACAATTGATGGAGGAAATATAACTTTTAGTGCCCAAGTGCCTGGCCATCCCACTCACACAATTAACCTCCAGTTCATTTTTGTTGTGTGAGAATTGTATCTTCTTCTGTATTGATGGTGCAAGCAACTAAGTTTATTGGTACACTCCCGGTTTTGCATGGAATTGCTTGGTAAAAATATGATCGTCTCCAAACTGATAGCTGAGGAACTCTCCTTGTACTTTCCCTCCTGATCAGTCATTTTGCTTTTAGCACGTGTTGTTGATCCAGTTCCGTAGTTTGGAAAATCAGTTATGGTATCAATGGAAAGCTATCAGGTTACTTTGTCAAAATCTAAATCTACGTTCCATTTTTATTCCATTACAGAACTAACCACAGCCATTAATGGTTCCTTCCCTGAAAATTCATTCTAAAATGATGCGTAGTATAGAGATCAGACAAACAGGTCAGTAGCTGATGGTGGAAACACCAGCCATTCTCCAATCAGTGTGGTGTCAGGTATAGAGTTCTTCCAGAAATATACAGACCAGTTCTTCTCACTATTACTGGGACAATTTCATGTGAAATTAGATGGATGAACTGCTTGGCCAAAGTCTATGGGGATAAGACACGGTGCAACAAATACTGCTCCAGGTTAAGCAAATTTGTTTCTCCCACAGCCTTCTTGCCACCTTCAAAGACCTTGTCAGGTAAGGCTAGTCTACAAGCTCTTTTTTTGCAAGAGTCTGCCAGTTTTTAAGATTTCATCTACCCTGACGGGTTGTCTGCTCCAGTGTGAAGTTGAAATGGTGTGAAGATGCTGAAAGAATTGCTGCAGTTTCTTGTGAGACCTTACATTAAAAGGTATTTTCTTTATATTGCAATACTATTGTGTTCTGAGTCCTTCCTGTCCAAAATGTAATTCTATGACTCATAGTTTGTGTTTCAGAACAGTGTCACATGCTAGACTTCCCTTCTCTTGCCTTCATGAGCAAAATTACAAGGAGGAGAAAGACTTGGACAGCATAATTCAACAGAAAACTGAAAGTTAAAGAGTTCATTCGGTTTCCCAAAAGGACCACCTTGTTTTAAAACCCATTCTGGTTCAGTTGATGAATATGTAACAGAAAACAGAAATAAATTAAAAGACCTCAGCATTCAAACAACTGAAAACCAGGAAATAAACAGCAAACAATATGAGCTAGAATTTATGAAGTGCAAAACGTTGCTTAAGAAAGATAAAGGCCCAAAGGAAAATTCACAAGTTGCAGCACTGAAGAGAAAAGATAGTATGCTTTTTAGAACAATATTACGAACAAAAGAAGTCTAAAAAAGTGTGTACAGTGCTTATTAGATGGAGATAGCTGTATGTTAGAACTGCACAGACAGCAAGAGTGCTCAACAGATTTATTTCAGGTCTCTGAAAAGAAGGAGAATCATGCAATTGCATCAAATGAGAATAAAACATGCACTCCTCAGGCTTTCTACAGGAACTTTCTACAGAATGAGGACAAGGGGTTACCACAGCAACATCGTATGAAGTACTGCCTCAGCAGCTGAACACCAACATCCTAGGTATGCGTACAACCAAGAGGTGCTTCTGCTACTACCACTAATGCCAACAGTGCTATGCAAATAAAATGAGTTTCAGAATGAATGTACAGGAATAAAAATGAAGTCAGAAGGCTCCCAGCTAGTGATTCTAAAAATATGGCTGAAAACAGCACTTCAAGTTGTTGAGCTGCACAGAACCATAGACCAAGAAAACGTTTCTTCTGAAAGCTGAAGGGCATGTATTCATGGCCCTGCCTGGACCATGCCCTCGTTGATCATTTGTGAGCTCTCCTCTCCACTGCTGGGACAGAACAGCCATCTCCACTGCTGCAGGAGGCTGAGGGCTCCTTCCCCTACCAGCCCACCAGCCTCGTACGTGAGTAACAGGAAGAAGCTGGGGGGCCAGCACTGGGCTGCCCAAGACAATCATGCTCTTGCCTTTCACTTTCCTTTCTCTTTCTCCTTCTCCCTGTAACACTTGAGAGTCCTCACGTGCTCTGCCCCTGTTTGAGGGAGGACAAAGATGAACCCAAAGCTGCAGCCTTCCACCCCTCCAGCAGCAGGAGAGGGGGCTCACAGGCTTGAGGAGCTGCAGGAGGAGGATAGCTAGGACTGAAAAGAACAGAATTGCTGGGAAAGGGCAGATGTGGGCTTCGATCGTTCACTTTCTTATGTCAGACGCTTTTAATCGCTGCTGACATTAGGTCATAATGAATCTCTGAACACTGGGGAAATCCAAAGGACTGAAAGACAGCTGCTCTATGACAGTCTTCAGAGCAGGGAAACATAATGATCCAGCTAACCACCGGATGGTGAGACTGACATCCATCCCAAGCAAAATACCAGAAAAGTTGGTAATAAAGATGAATGACATCACTTAGCAGAATCCTATGGCATATCATGCTCTTTGGAGTGGAACTAGCTTACTGAGAAGTTATCACCTCTAGCTGATAATGGAATTCCCTTCTGTTAGTAAATCATTCAACTTCGCAGCACAACATTCTGATTTTAAAAAGCTACCGTGAAGCATTATAGAGCACAGTTTCAGTAAGTACAGAATTTTTCAAGTGACAGATCCAAAAGAAAAAGAGGAGTAATTCTTGAGAAACCCCTGCTAAGTAGAAAGGTTTCTATAAAGATCTTGCAGGCATCAAGGTTCAATACAAAGCCATTGGTGATAACACTTGCGAAGTTATACGGATTTAGAAGGGTGGTAAATAACGCTGAAGATGCAGCAAAACAGAGCGATCTGGAGTGCCCGGCAGGCTGTTTCTGTTTATTCACAATGCATTTTAATACCGCCAAATGCAAACACTCGCATCTCAGAACAGGGAATGCACGTCAGTGCTACTGAATAGCGACTGCATCCTGAAATGCCAGTGATTCTTGAAAGGAATTAGTGATCAAAGTGAAAAAAAAATACAATCCATACCCTGAGCTCCCAGGGAGGATCTGCCGCAAAGGCAGCTAATGCGGTTGCTGACCCAAGTGAAGTGATTTTACCTCTGTTTGCAGATATGAGATATGACGAGAGTGATGCTGGAACAGAACGTACAGTTCCCACGTAAGTGTTTTTTCAAATAATGTTAGAAATCGGAAGGGGCAAGGAAAGAAGTTAAAAAAAATGCTCACAGGCTGAAGAAACTGCCTTGCAGAGAAAAAAGAAATAAGTGACTTGAGTAAAGTGAAATACTTTCATGGGGAAGATATGGGTGCTGAATTATTTTAATCTGAAACATAGCAAGAACTTAGAAAGTGAAGCTGAAGCCAGATACTCCAAATAAGAAACAAGGCATTAATCTGTAACATTGTGAGTATTTAAACACTGGTGCAAGCTACAAGGGATTTAAGGGATCCTGCTGTCTTGAAATCAGTTAGCTGTCTCTCTGTAATGTACACTTTACCCTAACAGGAGGCATGCTTAAATTAAATACAAGCAGTTGGGCTGGATGCAGGTATACTCAGAAAAAAAAAACTGGTAGCTTTGATAGCTATAGGAGATCAAATTACATTATCCAATGATCTCTCCTTTCAATAAGTTTTATGAATCATTTCCCACCCGAATGTGATCACATACCACACATTCAATGCCTGAACTGCACCAAGGGGCTGTGCAGACCGCAGCTCCGAAGCGGCGCAGGTTTCGCACAGGCAGCCTGGGCATAAGGAAGCTGTGTTCTCACTCCGCTGCACTGCAGGACCGCGGCGCAGTGTCACGGGCAAAGCGAGAAGGGGATGGTGTGGGAGTATGGCTCAGGGTTCGGCAGGATTGTGTGCTGCTTCTGCCCGGGGAGGCAGCGGCTGGACTTCCACTCGTGATGGCTAACCAGTGGAACAGAAATCTACCTGCCTGCTGTCACTAAATTAATTGTGATTAGCACGTTTCTGCCACATGCTTTGCTTCTGATGAACAGTCATGTTTTAGGAGAAAATATGATAACGGCTTTGGACGTATTATCTTCGCAAATAGCTTGCAATACTGTGTCTAGAAGCAGCCACACTTCAAGAGAAACTGGAGCAAAGAGTCACAAAAATGATTAAAGGCTGAGAAAACAAGTCCTGCAGTCAGAGTCCAGGAGCACAAACTGTTTGGGTTATCATGAAGAACTGCAACAGAGAACTTCCTCACAAGAAGTAACTACATTAAGTAAGAAACAAACATTCCGTGACAGAGATCAAGCTAATTCTAGCAAGATCCAATTTCCAGAATTTGAGGCTAATTAAATTCAAACTAGAAATAAATAAGGATACCTATTAAAATAATTTACGCAGGACTGTAGAGGACTCTCTATCACTGAGCATTTTTTTTAATCAAGACTTTTTTTCTTAGCAAAACTATTAGACCTGTGTGGCGAAGGATTTGTTTAAGGATGTCTGACCGTCCATGAGATCAAAACAAGATTACAGTGGCTCTTTCTGCCCTAAAATTTACTTTTCAGCCTCCATCTTCTCTCCAGTGAAAAAGGAAGAAGGTTAATTCACAGACCTGAAGAGCTGTTAGAAATGTTAGCTGACTAATGAAAACGTATATAATGCTTGACTTACTGAGGGTGTTCTGCAAGTACCAGGGAGCATATGCTGAGCTTACAGCACATCTAAGGTGGTCCAACATGGCATATACAAAATCTCTCTTTAACTTCCTTGAAAGAAAATAGGTACGAATTTGGCTATGTCTGGAGCTTCTGAGAAAAAATCCAGTTCGCGTGTGCTCAGGAGACTTATTGTGGTCTGACAGTTATCTATAATTTCTGCCTGAGCTGAGCACACGTCATCCCCTTCATTCCTCCTACAGGCATCCGCACTATACGTATGCAGCCCCCTGCGCTTTACGTGCCTCCCCTCGGAGCCGCAGAGGCAGAGCCAGGCTTTCCCTCGCGCTGTTCCTCGCCGTCCTGGTGTGCTCTCCCTGCTCCAGCCGCTGCAGCCCAGAAACAAGGGACTCCAAATATAAGGCATGGGAATAACGGATCGGCCATGGGAAGGACTGGGAGGCAGACTGGGATGAGGCAGGCAGGAGACAGAAGCAGACTGTTCGCGGTCCTGAGCCTCAGCATCCCTAAGACCTGCAGACAGACGCTGTGCTTCGTAACACTGCAGAAGGGGACCACTGGGAAGCACTGCTTTTGAATTATCATTAGGACTTCAAAGCAACCACCCAAAATTCGGGATTTTTGCCAGAAATTAGGTGGCCTGCATCTACCTACTGCCCAGATCTCCTTCAGGCTCCTTTGCCATCGCTGCCTGCGTTACGGGCAGAAGGCAGAGCACGCAGAGCCAGACCCCCGCCCCGCTCAGAGAGCTGAGGGGAGGAAGCGAGGGCTGTGCGGGGGCAGCAGGAACGAGGGCTGCGTGACGCCAGTGACATCAGAGGCGTCAGCCCCTGTTTTCTGGGAGCTGTGGTCTGATTTGTACAAGTGACGAGCGCTCAGTGCCGCAGCCGAAGGCACCCAGAACCGCTCTCTGAACGAACACACACCAAAGGCTGCGTCTTCTGAAAAATCACCCCCTGAGTGCCCAGCATTGAGTAAATGGGAATACATCTTTCAGACATATCTCTACTAATAAGACCATATGTCTCAGCAGTATAATAAAGTTTAATTCAGCGCTGGTTTTGATGTACTTAGAGTCACAATTATCACAGAATAGTCTGTGACAAAAATAATAGCACTGTGCACAGGGTTTGAACAGTGCATAGTACAGAGCTGGGACCACAAGGTGAAGGAGGATAATAAAAAAAAAAATACGTAATTTCTATTTCTAGTATATGAGATCGAGTTTAGTGCCTGCCCACATAGGTGAGGAATTCACGTTTCATCTTTAACTCCCGGGTTTCCTAATTTGCAAGCGTTTGACTTCGAAATATGGCAGCCCTTTGCTACAGGGTGGGTGTGCAGCTACACTCTTCAGGAATGTTCAGCAGAACAATAATTTCAGTCACTATTCTTCCCTCACAAACAAGTTCATTTGGGGACTAAATTATCTCATCAGCCATCCTTTATTTGTTTATATAAGAAAGCCCAAAATTAAGTTCAAGGAGAATTTTTTTGAGCTTCGAGGATGTAAATAACTTTTTTTAAAAGCTTACATCCAGGGTTTGGTGGTTTTTTTTAAATTAAGCTGTTTTTAGAACTTCCAACATGTGCACTGTGTCACTTCAGGAAGGATACGGACCATAGCACATACAAAACCACACAAGAAAGTCAGATTGGTCATATGTCTGTACAATCCTTTCTAGTCAGTGGAGTGACATCTCTTACTGCCAGGCTTGACTTTGGTCCTCCGTTGTGTTTGCCACAGACCATCTGAGAAGAATGCCGGGTTGCGGCTGCAGCTGGACTGCCCTTTCCATAACAAGGTGTGAGCAGCGACGAAAAGTTTGGCTGCAGCTGGGGGATTTAAGATATTGTCTGAATCACATGGATTATTTGAAGATTAACAAGACACGCAATCTCACATAGCAATCTTGCCCTCAGTAGGGACATTACTGCAGCGTGTTTCACCTTTAAACTCTCAGGAACATAGTATCTTTGAGATCTCTGTCCCTGTGTTATGTTTGCTGGAATCTACCTAACAGGTCAAGATAAGTAACTTCTGGAGACTGAAAAGCAGACACTGTGAAAGCATAAGCATCATTTCCATAGCAAATTTGACTAAACACAGTAAGATAGGACAATGAAATATTTCTGCCATGGATGTGTAGTGTAGCAGGGCCTTAGTTCAGCTGCGTTCAACCTATAGCTAGTCCAGGTTCTGGGAGCAGCTTTACGCTGGCAACACAGAGCTCAGTAGAGGTTAACAACTCGGGTATGTTTATCAAGTGTATATATAACTTTTCAGATAGGTTCTGCACAGATTTAGCTCTTTGCTGTCATGATAAGGCTGCTAGAGCTAATCAGTTTGTAAAGTTTGTCTAGTTCATTAGCTTGTCTACACTACTCTGCAACTGTGAGGGATAAATGCCCTTAGATAAAAAGGATAACTACCACTTCGAATGGGTTGTGTCACTTTTTTCACAAGACACATGTGGCCCTGCACTGGCTGCTTTTTGCCTTGTTTTATCCTCACGCCCCACTCCCTTGCTCCGCCACAAGGTGGTCCATGTTCCCGCACCCATAAACCGCTGTGATGGGGTGGACTAGACATCACACTTTGAGTCACAGAACCAGCCACAGGTTGCAAACGCAACTATGAACTACGAAGCTATGCCGGTCCTCCAAACCCTCTTGTAAGTTCACCAGCATTCCCAGTGTTGCTCTCCCACTCACCTATGTTTTAACACCCTGCTTGTCAATTCATCAAGCTTTGATTGTCTGGGGTTTGGGGTTCTCTTTGAAATACTAGAAAAATGATCTTTGAGAAGACTATTTATCATCCTGCATCCACCACGCCAAACAAGAAGCATGGTGCAATTTTGGAGCAAATGCTATCAGCGTGATGAGAAACCCTGAGGTACACAAAAGGAGGCTACGGATAGATCAGAGGACTGAACCGCTGAGACAGAAAAAGAGAAACACTAGGAACCATTTTCAGGAGTTTTCTACCATAAAGCCAAAACGGAACTAACTTAAACGGAATTTTTCTCAGGAAAGGATTGTTTATCAAAATCAGGGAGACTTTCCACAGTAGCCAGTAAGCTGGTGATCCCCGCCTGTGAATGGGCCAAGATCCGGTTCCAAGTCCTTCGAAAAAGTCTGCCATACACCATAACTGTACTCCCATTACCCCGACTCGCCTCTTCTTTTCCACAAAAGGCTTCTTAAAAGGTTTTAGTTGCACTTCAGTGCAAAACAGGAGTAAAAATACGTGACAGCTCATATATTTTGTATATCTATTTTTTCATGTATGTATTTTATATATATCTCATATATTTGTGTATTTCTGTATCACCAGAGACAGTGTGGAAAGAGAAAGAAGTGGCTGTCTCTGGCTCAGAGGCACAGCCTGTCCTCAGAGGAGCCTCTGTGACACCAGGAGAACACAGCACAGCATTTTCCCCAAGAAAAGAAGCAAAAGAGGGCTAAATCTAAGGCCAACAAAATGGGGACTGACATCTTTGTTATTATAAAAGTTATTATGAAATGTGTGCGTGTAAGAGTAGGAGAGCAGGGAGAAGAACGATTTATAAACCTAGATGTAACATCAGCTTGTTGGGAAGATGCAATCCTATTCTCCTGGCTTTGCTCTTCTGTGTTCCTCCTCCTCAGTCACTCACTGGAAGAAAGCGAGAAGCAGAGGATGAAGTGCCAAGAGCCCCGTAACGGAGGTTCAGCAGAGCTTAGATCTCTGAAGATCCACAGGAAAAAAACTCCAAAAACTTTCAGAGTGAAAGGAAGGTGTTTTTCTCAAAGCTTGAGATGGAAAATGGGAATGCAGGGAAAAATTGTAATGAAACATGAAATATCTTCTCCTAGAACCGAGCAAGTTCTGCTAGCTTGGCACTTAAATTGACATTGTTATTATTGTTATCACTGCAATTCAGTCTTTTAAAATGTTTTTGCTCCCAGCGTAAGAAATGCTGCAGCATTTGAAAGAAGCAGGTTTAGAAACGCACACCGAGAGCCAGGCTGGCGTGCCAGTTGTCAAGGTTTTGCTCAGCTCTTGCAAGTCCTCAGTTTAATGAAGTACATGACAACCAGACTGAAAACTCAAAAGTCCCTGTTCTTTCAGAGACAGGATCTGAAGACGAAAGTAAAAATAAAACCTGATGGTGCTACTATTTTTGAGATTATAAAAGTAGCTAAACAAGTTATACTGGTTGAAAGGCTGGGTAGTTTTGTCTGCTACGCTGACAAGGCACTACTCCAGCACCCTGGTTCGGATACGTACTCAAATTTACTGCAGGTCCTTAACTACGGATACGTAAGTATACGATTTCCTCTCCAGGAACGTGAATTTCTCCTTTGTGAGCAATGCAACATACATATTCCCACTCTGTTTCTGAAGTCTATAGACGTATCTACCTTTTTTTGTTCCTTATTTGATAATTTTGGCCTCTTTCTATTGCAAATATTTTTACTGTTTTAGAGACACGTCTCCAGAGGGAAAAATATGTCTAAATACATTTGCAAGTTGCCTGCAGTACAACTCTGTCTTCTAATACTATTTATATCTATTACTACCCAAAAGTCTTCAACATATACAAATTCATTCTCATTAATAACCCCAGCAGTAGTATTTTCTGTGTGCTCATCACATTTTTCATCACGTATTTGTAGGTTTTTTTAAAAAGAATTAAATGTAACTTTCATAAACAAGTAATGATGCAAGTATTTCACTTCATACAATTAGGGCAAGAGGTGGGAGAAAATTTGACCTCTTGCCTTCAAAACACCCGGAATTTTTTTTGCTCTGTAAGATAAAAAAGCAAGTGTTTTATTGATACATCCTACCACAATATAATTTATCATAAAGCATTTGCTACCATCCAAAACCACCTGACACTAATAAAGCAGCCAGTTTAATGTTTACTGATTCTCATCCACTCCTGAAAAGCAATAAACAGGAATTTTTCATGGAGTGAAATTCTTAGGGAATCTCCCCAGTTGCAGGGTAGGGGAGAGCTCTTTTATCTGCCTTTATAGCATGCCTTCCCTCCCCAGTCCCAGAACACCCATCTATCCCAAGACAGAAAGATTTTGTCTATCGTTACATCTTTGCAGACGGGGCTGTAAGGACCCTCAAGAGATCACACAGAACATCCTTCCCTGCTTCATACAGAAGCAGCTGTACCAAAACCATTCAGAGGTTTCAGACTGGAGAGATGGCTTCTGAGCATGAAAGCCCTGTCTGTTTTTTCGAGCTAAACCAATTGATATAATAAAAAAGCGCCACATCTTTCTAGTCTTTTCCATTCTTACATGCTTAGGCCATCATAACTGTAACAACACAGCTGTTAAACCACTCCCAAAAGCTGCTTATTCTGAATATAGTTTTTGTGAGCACACCAGAGATTTTTATTCTAGCATTTAACTGTTACTAAAGTCACAAAATTTTTCTTAAGCATCTGAACCTATATTTTCCTTACTGCAATGTACGATGATAATTTCTTGCCCCAGCTGACATGAACTTAAACAGCAGTTTAAGTTCAAACTAACTTTCCAGCTAACCCTGTAGAATTTGAAAGATTTTTAACTTTTTTCCCTTTACTCATCTCTAAACCAAACAATTATTTTAATATTTTCTTGTATGTTTTTTACGTATCTGATCATTCCTGTGCTCTCCCCTGGACGCTTACTTCTGTCTGCATTTTTTCTCAAGTACCATGCTCCCAAACAAGCACAATATTCCAGCTAAGGACCCACCGGGGCTGAGTAGGACGAAAAGATTTTTCATGTATCTTAGAAAAAAAGCTCCTATTTTTACAGTCCCATTTTTACACACCATTTTCACAACAGTGCAGTGCTACTGACTCACGTTTAGTTTGTGATCCACCAGATTTCCACCTCCTTTTCTCCTCAGCTGGTGTTGCCTAGCCAGCCATTCCCCGTGCTGTATTTGAGTACGTGATTTATTCCTGACGGAAGAGAAACTTTTGCACAAAACATTACAGACCCACATCCTGCTCAGTTTTCTGGAGGTTGTAACCATCAAAAATCACTCTGAATTTGCCTCTCGTCTTCCAGGGTGCCTGACGCCCGTTTCAGCTTGGTGACATCTGCAGGCTGAATGCCCAAATGCTCGCACCCGTCCTTCGAGCCGCTCATGAAGCAGGGAACAACAGCTCTGACAGCCCGCTGCGGAGTCCCAGCCTGAATGACAGCCTTCTCAATAGATACCCCTCCGAAACCTCTAGCACCCGTATTCTTCGCCCACAGAACAACCCCAACAAATTCTGCTTCTCTAGAAATGGCCCGAAACAGGAAGAAAACGCAGTGTTTGTGGAAGGATTCCTCATCTGAGGACAAGGAGAGGAAGACTCCAGCTGACAAGTGCACTAGGAGTTCCCAGACATCAGAAAAACATATGTTGGAGAAGCAAATCCCTGTGAAAGACAACGAGGCCAAGAAGAGCCCGCTTTCCAAACAATGCTGCCGTGACTGCGAGGTGAGAGCATAATATTTGGAGTTTGAGCAAAGGAAAAAGTTTGAGCGGCTACTCAGCATCCTGACTCCCAGGGATCAGTGTACTACCAAATGCAGCAAACAGCTCCCGGGAAAGCGAGACGATGACCCCAAAACTGCCACGTATTCAACTTCACTCTGTCTCTGCTCCAGCGTTACAGAAGAGGAAGAAATCCACTAATGGTGGATTTTTACAGTCCTAACGAGTGACAAAATTCGATTTTACGTTAGCACATGTTTCCAGCAAGCTAAGCCTACTGAAATGACCGCCATTTAGCATCAATACAAACAAAATTTAAGAGTAAAGAATAAATGTTTAATATATTTAACGCACGCACGGATATTGCTGTTGAATCTAAAGCGATAGCTCTGGTGCACCGGGCACCACTGCAGTCACAGGGCAGGTCAAATACGCGATTGCAAGCAACACGCTTCGCAGTCCCGGCTTAACAGGCAGCATCAGGCAAAGTATTTATTCGTTGTCTGCAGATGCAGCCTTGATTCCAAATCACAGGCAGTGAGGTCCAGCCCAAAGCGACCTCGTCATCCAGCAAGTACCCGGGTACAGACTAAGGGCTTTGCTCGCAGACGCTCATGTCAGAGGTGTTCCACCGACACAGGCTGCTGAGCACAACCATCTCGCACAATTTTACACCACCATCCTGCACTGGCCCTGCTGCTGCGTACCGGAGGGCACCTACCAGAGGGGAAGGGTAAGATCCAGAATAAGGTTTCAACAGCAAAGGTGAAAGAGATACACTGGGTTTCTTGCGATTGCAGCCTGCGCACCTGAGGATTGCACCCGAGTGAGCAGATCCTACCTTGTCCACACTGAAACGGTCGCATCACGCACAGGCATGAGGGACCTCAGGGGTTTGTAAGTATTTGGGGTGCATTTAGTTGGCATTGTGGTGGCAGCACCTATATTTTGTCCGTCCCACCTGTACAATCGTGTAAGTACATCCACTGAAGTTCTGCAGCTACCCATGTATTTTTTATCTTCACAACAGGACAACACAGCCTCAAATGCTATAGAAACCTCAAAGATCACTGCTCTGAAGGTAAGTGGAACTAAATCCAAAATGACCGTCAACAACCCTGTGGGAGCTCTGGACTGACAGAGACGTACTCCTAAAGCATTTCTGTCTCAGGACGTTCAGCTGGTCCCTAACTTAGTCACAATTTCTTGCACAGCACCCTGAAATTTTCAGTCTTCGTGCAGACCCAGGAGTCCGCATTAGGGTCATCTTCCTCCTAAAAAAAGCATCCGCTTGGTACGCTTAAGGCTGCATGTTTGCTCTTGTGTCCACCTTCTTTGCTTTGACCTCAAGATGTTTGTGGAAATCCTGGTCCGCTTTTCCCAGTAGTGATTTGCGTAGAGGGCCAACAACGGAACTGTTTCTCCCAAAGCAGCAGCTCTTGCTTCTGCTAGCAAAGTACAGCTGGATTAATTTTTATATATATTTTTATATATATTAGCATATATCTTTGACATATAACCGACCTTCTCGTACCAGCTGGTAGCTGACAGGAAACGAACTTCCGGGGCAAAGACAATTTTCTGCTTTTCACCTCTGATTGCAGCCGTGCCCCATTCGGAGCACAGGTGAGCGCTGCCAAGTCCTTCTGTCCTGCTCGCCACGGCCGCGTGGTGACCACCACCAGCGAGCCGTCACAAACTCAGCAAGTCAGGCAGCGCTCGCGTGGGAACATTCCCGTTGACAAACGTCCCGTTGCTTACCTCATGGCCCAACCGATGACACCGTCACGCTGCCTGTACCAGGGAAGCAGGCAGGCACTGCCAGCTGCCCAGGTAACCCCGTTCAAGCGGGAGCAGCCAGAGCTGAGGAAAATCGCACTTGTGCGGTTCGGGCAGATTGTGTTAGCAGTTGATGAATTGTGGTTATCATCTGAGCTATAGCTTATTCCTCATGGGTAAGCCAACTCAAATTGAAAACATCACCACTCTTCAGCGACGAGTTTGTGTGTGTGGACACGAGTCAAATTAGAAGCAACGTCTGAGTTAGGACTCCAGTTATTCCATAGTGAAGACAAGCCCACGTTCTCCAAACTCACCCCCTTCCCGGGACACAGCTTTATTGGTTATTCAAACATTTCTGTAAAAAAAACAGCCTGGCTGACACTTCCTACCCAAACTTGGCAATTCCTTAAATTTTCCTCCAAAATCTGCTTTGTCCTAGCTGTCTCTGGGCACAAAGAGACACTCCCACATCCTTTACATTCCAGTTGGGGCTAATTGAACTCACATGTCAGCATGAGTCAGCAGTAATTACCAGGAATATTAAGGAAAGATTTGGCACCGGACCTTGGTTATTCAACAGCAGAGCCCCCACGTTTCGTGGGGTCTTGGGTTGAACCGAATCCCTTAAAAACACCACAGCAAGAGCTGTACCAAGTCTTGGTCTAGTTCAGCTACGTACGGGTAGCTCCTGACACCAAAAGCGTCTTTACCATACTTTTAAGTATACCTGCAGAAAGGCAATATAATGGAAAAATAATTTCTGACTACTAAATCCTCCACAGTGGAGTTTAAACCCGTTTATACTCTGAAACCGATGCATCGCTATTAGGCCAGCTAGCTGGTTTTCATAAGCATCCGCGCTGCAAACAGGGCCTGGCACCGCGCTTCCTCCCGAGGAACCCCAGGCAGAGATCCGAATCGATGGGAAGTCGAGGTAATAACGCACCTCCCCCTCCCACAGCCCATGTGGAATAAAAATTCTTGAAACAACCCAGCTTTTCTGCATGCAAGTGTTCCGTTTCCCCGCCAAAACCGTCCCCCTCGGTACACCTTGACCCGACGGGCTGCGGAGCCGGGGGCTTGCGGAGGGGTTCACACACCAGCCCAACGCAGCCCCTGGAAACCCAGTCCTCTCCCTCCAGACCGGAGAACGCCCGAACACGCTTTTACAGCCAACCACCAGCAAAAAAAAAACAAAACAGGTTGTCGCAAACGTATGTACCGATGCAGAGACGCGGTGGACGCGGCGGTGAAAAGCGAGCGCTGTCTCAGCCCGTGCCCAGGCAGGGAGCGCTGGCAGCAGCCCCGGCGTCGAAGTTACTGCCCAGACCTTAGCCAGTAACTCCTTCTGGTTCGGAACATCGGCGGTGTTGGGTACTTTGTTTTTCACGGAAATAAATTCTTGCTCTCGGTTGTAAATTAACCGAGCGTTTTGCCAGTGAATTTGATCTCGTCAGTCGTTAAGTCTCTCGCTTAAATGCGACGATTTAGTCTTAGCCCTGGATAACAACACTCTCCACGGTTCATAAAGGAAAACTGTTTTATTTTATCTGCTCCAAACATATGTGCATCAACATTCTTCTCAACAGACTACTTCTGAGCCCAACCAGATCAGTCGGTTTTATTTAAATCCCGTCCCAGTCGTCTTTATGAAACCTCCAACTACCAAACAACATCAAGCATATTTCTTAGGTTTTTTTCTAGCGGGTTTTGTTTCTTTTTTTTGTTTGTTTGTGTTTTTTTTTTGGTCTTAATAGCCTATCTCCTAGAAACTCGCTAAATGACGCACAAATATTGCTTGTGCCCGTCTTCGGGGCATAAAAAAAGGGGTTTTTACGTGATATAACTTGGTTTTATGCTGTTTGTGATATTCTTTAATAAAGACACCAAACTACAGCTTCACCCGCAGACGCACCAAATCCCTGTTCGCCAAACAAAGTCGCGCAAAGTCAGAAAACCAGCCCGACCCCGGGCGCACGCTTCGCCCCCTCGCTCCGCCCCCTGCCCCCCCGCCCC